>Ga0118677_10003881_pt1 | contig 27723 bp, 19 predicted proteins | sample AliMusrvi5mmetaG_FD_86154 | JGI IMG/M metagenome (GOLD analysis project Ga0118677, IMG submission 86154) | reverse complement strand
CAGATTACAAAACTGATTTTTTCATCTGATGAAGATTAACGACTCAACTCATACCCGAATTTTCTCAAAACGGAGTCTCAAATTTCAACATTATTCTTTAAATATTATGTAGTACTTAAAATATTTCACGAACAAAAGTAGCGATGTAACCTATATGGAAACAGTTGGAGGCATTGGGCAACAGGTGTATCCGGGACCGATGGGCAACTGTTGAATAACATGATTAGCTCTTACTGAATACAGGTACTTTTTGGGAAGTTAAGCGTATCTTTGCGTTCAGTTTTATTTACGGTCATGGGAGAACTGAAAGAATATACCATCCCCGGGATGCTCAGGAATAGTTTCGTTAAATTCGGAGCCAGGCAGTCACTCGTATTTGCAGGAGAGGAAAATCGCACTTACGCCAGGTTGGAGCAGGAGATTAATCATCTGGCAGCTCAATTGAGAATGGCAGGCATCGTCAAAGGGGATAAGGTGGCCATACTGAGTACGAATATGCCCAACTGGGCAATTGCTTTTTTTGCGTCAATTTCTTGTGGTGCGATAGCGGTCCCCATCCTTCCCGATTTCTCACCGGTTGAGATCTCCAATATTATCATCCACTCCGAATCGAAGGTGGTCTTTGTATCAGAGAACCTCATGTCAAAAATTGAGCTATTCATTGGCACTTCCACGATGCTGATTATCCGGATTGAAACCTTTGAACGAATTTCCGGCCCCGATATTATTAAATGGAGTACAAAACCGGAAAAGTTCACCTCCATTCCTGTGCATGAAGACGACCTGGCCTCAATCATCTATACATCAGGGACAACCGGGAAATCAAAAGGGGTAATGCTCACCCATAAAAATATTGTTTGGGATGCTGAACACGGAGGTTTGATCCAGCAGGTCTCCATAAATGACCGGTTTCTTTCGTTGCTGCCCCTATCACATTCCTATGAAAACACCCTTGGATTGATATTGCCTGTTATGTATGGCGCATCGGTCCATTATCTTAGAAAGTTACCTACTCCTGCAGTACTTATTCCAGTCCTTCAAACGGTAAGACCAACGGTAATCCTTTCTGTTCCACTGATTATCGAAAAGATTTATAAGAAACAGATTGCACCGAATTTCAGCAAAAACCTGATTATTAAAATTAGCTATCGTATAAGACCATTCAGGTTACTACTGAACCGTCTTGCCGGGAAAAGACTGATGAAGACCTTTGGAGGCGAACTATTTTTCTTTGGAATCGGGGGAGCTAAATTGGATGGAAAGGTTGAGCAATTTCTGCGCGAAGCGAAGTTTCCCTATTGTATCGGCTATGGATTAACCGAAACAGCACCCCTTATTGCAGGCACTTCACCAGAGGGGTCGAGGTTGCAAACCATCGGGCCAGCCATGCCGGGGGTTGCGCTAAAGATTCATCAGCCTAATCCGGTTTCAGGACAAGGGGAGATCTGGATCAAAGGGGACAATGTGATGAAAGGGTATTTTAAAGAGCCGGAATTGACCAAAGAAGTACTCACCGCTGACGGATGGTTTAAAACTGGTGACCTGGGATTTATTGATCCCAAAGGGTATCTGGCTTTCAAAGGGAGATTAAAAAATATGATTGTGAGTGCTTCGGGAGAAAATATCTATCCCGAGGAAATCGAATCGGTGATCAATAATTTCAGGCATGTTGTGGAATCACTGGTAATTGAACGAAAAGGTAAACTAGTCGCACTCGTTTTACTGAATATGGAAGAACTCGAATCGAAGTTCCAGGCATTCCGGGATCAGGCTGAACTGTATAATGAAAAACTGGATGAATTGCTGGAGGAGCTTCAGGTTTATGTCAATTTGCACGTCAATAAATTTTCCCAGGTACAGCTTGTACTGGTTCAACCCGAACCGTTTGAAAGGACTCCTACCCAAAAAATAAAAAGGTTCCTCTATTCGTAAAGAATCGATAATAATGTGCTTGTAGACCGAACGAGTAAAAATATCCAGCCAATCGACAAAAGTGAGAGTAAAAAAATAAATTTAGTCTGGTGATAGTTTATTTCTTATTCCCATTTTACAGGGTTTAAAAGTTTGTTAAACTGGGATTTAAAATCCCTCCGAACTTGTGGCTTACATTGCAAATCCGTACCCTTATGGAAAGCCTTTACTTTCCTTTTATCAGCTCCTGGGGTGAATTTAATCGAAGGTTATTCAATAGTTCAATTATTCCATCCACCTTTTTACCGCGCATATCCTTAATGTTTTTGGTAATCGTCCAACCGGTATCAATTATGGAAAGGACAATGGCCGGTGTAATTAACCCTTTTGTCACACCCGGCTGATCAGGATATACAAATTTCTTATAGATAATATGTAAATCCTTAAATGCCAATACATAAGATTCAATAAACACATTCTCACCCTCAGCTTCACCTAAATCATGGGTCTTATAATAATTGCTTAATTTTTTATATGCTTTTACCGAATTTTTCGATCGCATATCTGCAGAGAGTTGGTAGATGATCCGGTCAGTCAGTACCCGGATCTCATTATAATTGATAAGTGCTGAATCTCTCCTCTGCTTTGCGACAGCCGGATCGGTCGCAATTTTTGAGAAACAGGCTTCTGAATTGTATTTGATCTCAACCAGTTGGGAAACCAGTCCTAAATTAACCAGTCCGTAGTTTGCTGCAATACTGTTGAGGGACATTGCCACGATGAAATAAAAAAAACAGAGTAATTTTTTCATACCTTAAATTTTTTAAATTTATACTATCTAAGATACGAATTTTTAAAATAAGATGTTCATGCCAAAATGTGCCTAAAAGCTGAAATGATGATCGTCTCAAACGGCACGAATTTAGTTTTTTTTTATTTCCCCATGCTCTCCCTGATATGATCTGAAAGTCGCAGTGACAGGGCGACTAAGGTGAGTGTCGGGTTTGGTGCGCCTGCTGTGACATAACAAGCTGATCCTGCAACATGGAGATTAGTTATTCCATGAACCTGGCAATCGGAGTTCACCACCCCTTTCCGGGGATCTTCACTCATGCGGGTAGTCCCCATGTGGTGCCATCCTCCGTTGACCCCTTCAGGCCACGAGTTTTCGTTCCCGTCATGCAGGAAGTCCATTAATTTGATCCGTCCGATACCAGCGATTCCCATTTGTTGACCGATCAGTTCATAGATTTTCCAGATACTTCTTTTTTCGAGTGCCGTCAGTTCCCAGTGAAGGTTCGCTCTGGGAACGCCGAGTTCATCTTTTTCGGGTCCGATGGTAACCCGGGAATTGGGATTGGGCGCCTGCTCAATCCGTGTGCTGAGTTGGAAAGCCCTGGAGATACTCCCCTTATTCTCTTTTTCTGCCTCTTTAGCCGCAGCATCCCAGTCCTTAAACAAATTTGCCAGAGACTTTCGGGGATCTCCATCCTGCCATGTTTCGATGCGCGGTTTTGCATGCCGGCTAAAACTCAACGGGGTTAATGAGGCCGTACCATTTAAGATCCGATGCTCAATCTGCACCTTTTCGGTCACTGCCATCTCAGCACTCGCCCGCGTGACACCATATTTCCAGGAATAGAGATCGGTTGGGAATGGTTTTAAAAGCCATAGTTCAGCAGAGGCTATTTCAAGGTGCTCCATAAAATAGCGACCTACCACATCATGGTCATTCCCAAGACCCTGAGGTGCCTGGGTATTGGAAGCCAGTAAAATCCTAGCATTCTGAATTGCCCCGCATGCCAGGATAAAATGTTTGGCCCTTACAGTATGCGTTTTGCCGGCATAATTCTTAACAATCACTTCCTTGATGGAAGATACTCTTTCATTGGCCAGAATGTTGACAACATTGGCATACGTATAAAGGTGCAGGTTTTTTGCGTTCGTTACAGTTTCCTTATATAAAGTTCCAAACCTGGCCTGACTAAACTGCCACATTTTGGTCCAGATCACATTTTCATCCAATGGAAACCGGTTCAGGTTTGGAACCTCCTTATTCCAAAAGTCAAAATCAAAACGGTATGGACCTAACTTCAGTTTTTCTCCTGCCCTGGCATAAAAAGGATCCAGCTCTTTTCGGGTAATGGGCCATCCGCTGTCGGGAACCCAATCCCTTTTAATAAAATCAACCGGATCAAACGGTGAACACATACCTGCCCAATGTCCCGTGGTTCCGCCAAAAAGATGCAGCCGGCTCGCTTTAAGCGGATAATACTTTTGTCCGGTGGTATGACCTGCATACAGATCCTGAACTTTGTCGTCATATTCAAAGCCACCCCCTTCGAGAAGGATAACCTTATATGGCGAATTGATCCAATCGAGTGCAATACTAACTCCTGCTGCCCCGGCTCCTATAATGCAGATATCTCCTTCAATAACCGAGTTATTCTCTAATTTTCTGGCATCAATGTGCATAGACTTTAATTGAGGTGAATTGTAGAAAAGAGTGCACACTGGCGTGCTTCGGTTTTCGAGAGGATCCAGCCATCCAACATAATGGTATTTCCTGTAACAAAATCTTTTTTAATATTTCGGGCAATTGAAAGGGCAAGGGCATCGTCCACCCCGGATGTTTCTGCCGATAAGTGCCTTACAAGTGTTCGCACGTTTGTTTCATCGGGAAATTGATCCTGATATTTGATCCCCATTTCGTGAGTCATCCCGGTATCCCAAATAAGGGAAAGAGACTGAGGCTGAGCCAACAATCTTTCATATTTTCCACTCCCCCGTAAATACCAGGCAGTCGGAACTACAAGGGTGGCAATACCCGCAGTGGTCAGAAGTAAAAAGTCTCTTCGTTTCATTTTATTGAGTTATCAGGCTGTTTTTAATTAAAGGCTGTCGGACGAATATCAAGCGACCAATTAAATTTTACATAAAAGTTGAAACCTCTTCGGAGCTCTGTATTTATTCTGATTATATCCCTCTTGTTTCACCGGAGATCATTGAAATTCAAGTCCTTCAGCCTTGTAAAACATTAAATCCCGATAAGAGTATAATTTGAATTACTGTGGATGAAACTACAGAAATTGAATAAAATTGTGCACCAACCCTGAAAGTTGAAAAGCAAAATAGACGAGGAAAGCAAAATTTATGCCGTTATTAAATGATCGTCCTGAAAAATAAAAATTTGCAATACCGGTGTGCTTTAGTCATAAAACCTTTTGTGGAATTAATGGCTTTCATTGTCCACAACAACTAATGAGGTCAATGAAACTCCCGTTATTGCAAATCTGACCATTATCACTGACTTTTAAAATCAGGTAAACAGGAAGATAACTATTCGTTCTTCACCAATCCCATTCCCCAGGCGACAGCGGCTCCGCCAATGGCAAATACGATTGTTGATAAAACAAAATCCAAAACGACAACACCTAACCCGCTAAACATTGAACTCATCGAATAAAACTGGAGATCTATAAAAACGGTCAGGAGAAAACCCATAATAGCGGCACCTTTTGCCCCATCCACAATACCGTTGGTTTTAGCCCAGCTAAAGGCAGTGGAAAAAAGTAATCCCACGGCAATATTGGAAACAATCAAAGCCCACCAAATTATATCTTTGTTCATAAAACACTGGTTGTAGTTGGCAATCATGTAATCTTTCAATAGAATTCCCCAAACTACCCAACTGACCAGGAAAAGTACAACACCTCCGACGACACCGCCGACTAAAATTTTGTTTGTTTTCATTGTATAAAGATTAATTTTTCCTACTCGCAAGGCTTTTCGGTGCCGCCTCGTTTTATAAAGTGGTAACTGATCTCCACTGCTTTTCAGCTTTTCTTCGGGACGAATCAGAACTTTGGCCACTAAAGATAACCTCTCAGCTAAACACAGATTAGTCAGCACCAAAGTCTGATTGGGACGAATTTAACTTTCAAAGAGTTGGACCCGGGTTTTGATTGCAGCTTATTTCTCTCCGGGAGCCCGGTAATTGACAGATTTTTTAGATGCCAAGTCAATATCTTCAGGTGTAAGCAGGACAGTTGTCGAGACTGACGCCAATCCTGATGAATTTATTTTTAATCCAATAGCTGCGGCCGAGATATCATCAGGCAGCTCTGAAATCACATAAACATCGTGCTCCCCAAATGCAAAATAAAATGATTCCATTTTGCCGCCCAATCCTTCCAACATCTTCTCAATGGCTAATTTTCTTTTGGAACCTCCATCTTCACTTAATCCTTTAAATCCATTTGGACTATAGGATGCCTTTATCAGATACTTTTTCATGATATTTTGTTTAAATTTTCCTACTCATCAGGCTTTTCGGTTCCGCCCTGTTTTTAAATTGGTTTCCGGACTACCAAATTATTTGGAATCATTCTATCATAAAATGATTTGAAAGGTTCATTTGTTCAATTTTAACCACATGTTATTCAGCATGTTTTCAAAGATAACTAAGCCACCATTTCTCTTTATGATTCATTTTATAGGTATCGAATCTTTTGCACAAGGGATAGAGTGAAACGATAACGCCAATCCAGACTAAATAAACAACCCAAAGGTCAAACCCATACCCTTTTAACCCGGGTTGTTCGGTTATCCACCCCGGAAGGATCAATTTCTGCCACCCAAATCCTGAAAGCTGGGCAAAAATAAGGGCAGTACCATGGATTAAATAAAGATGGATGATATAATAGAAGAATGGGACCCTGCCGAAAACCGAAAAGAACGTAACAACTTTCCCCTTGAGTTTTTCGGAATATGCCAGAAACAGGAAAACAGCTCCCAGGGTCATCAGCAAATACAAAAGTGATGGCGGATATTTGTTTGGATTCAGAAATGAAATCAGTGATTTTGTGATTGTTTCATAGTGTTTCCAGCCCAAAGGATCCCCATAAATATTTATCCGCCTGACAATAATGAAAGTCACAATAGCAGCTATCCCGATTCTGCTGAACATCTTTTTTCGTTTGAGTGGATCAAATGAGGGATCATAAAGTGAGCCAAAATAATAGCCGAGCGACATAACCGCAATCCATGGGATAAGGGGATAACCGATATAGAGCTGAAGACTATCCGAGAATTTAAAGATTGAAAACTCATGAAGTGCAGACCAGAGGATGTTCCCGGGATAATGAATATGATCCAGAAGGTCATGTCCAAAAATAAGGATAACACTGAAAAGTAGAATAAACTTTCGGGGGAGATGAATTAAACCTGCCAATACAATCATACTTACACCCAACGACCAGATCACAAACAAATCCAATGTTCTGAACTGTATATCAAAATACCATGCAAAATTGACTATCGTTAAATCAATCAGGATCAGCCACAATCCCCTTTTAAATAAAAATCCGGATAACTCACCAGTCGTTCTCCTTCGTCCGGCCATAAAGGCAGATATTCCCGCCAGGAAACTGAATGCCGGTGCACAGAAATGGGTAATCCATCTGGTGAAAAAAACAATCAAAGTAGTCTGTGCAGGGTCCGTCGGATCGAAAAGGAATGCCGAAGAGTGGAAATAATCGCGTGTATGGTCAAGCGCCATAATCACCATGACTAATCCTTTCAGCAAGTCAATCGATTCAATTCTGGGTTTGGGGAGTGAATTCATTTTCCAATAATTTGTTGTTTAAATAGCAGATGGAGTAGTCATGACTTCTGATGATTATCATGGTCGGCCGGTTATTCCCGAACATGAAATTTCATCGTTATTTTTATTTAGTCTGCATAACCTTTCTTTTGCAAACATAAACAATTTATAATGATTCTATGCAAGTTGATTGTTTTGGCTGCAGATTTTCCCAAACCAAGGGTTGGTCAGGAAATAAGGTCGTAATTTTGTGAGAACAAATTGGGATATCTTAATCCTTTTTTACCAGGATAATTTTCTCATTAAACTTTCCAATGATTTGATCAAAATACTTTTTCAGGTTCGGATAGGAGGCTATTTCATAGACAGCCTTTTTAAAATCGTAGATGCCTGTAATTTTAACCAAGTTATTATCAGCCGGTTCTACCAGGTATTTAATTCTAATTTCATCATTGTCAATAGTCAGTCCAATTGGCAGGTTGTACAATTTGTATCCCTGTGGTATGTGAAGCAAGGTAATATACGTTTTACTTCTTCGATAGTTGATATCCACCGGGTAATTCCTGATAGCCTGCTTAAGTGGATTATCCGATATATTGAAATTACAGAATGGGGTAATCAGGATTTTGTCTTCTACCCTGTCGAGGACAAGGTTCCCTTTAAATTTATAGTTGAATGGTTTGTTTATTTCATTCAAATTCTCACACCTGATCGAGTCGGTCAGCACCAGGTTGTAAGTTGACAATTCAACTTTCAGCTGTTTCGTATCCCCGATGAATTTTTTCCTGCTCGGAATTGCATCGTACCCGATGGAAGAGATACAAAAACTGCCGTTTACCGAATCGTTTTTAAAGTCCGGAAATAAATTGATTGTATAGGTAATATCTGAATTAACGCTGCTTTTCAGATCTACCCACTCGTATTTATCTTTGTTACTCTTCACAATCAGCCCCTTGTCATTCAGACACCAGGATGGAATTTCATTTGGACGACTTAATGGATCGGTGGCATCGAGCAGAACATACTGACCTTCGATTTTCGCAGCAACGATCACCTGATTAAAAAAATGCTGAAACGGATAGTTGCGTTTGATCTTTCCGTGGTCGCGTGTGCTGATCAAAACAGGATAGGCTTCGACACCTGCGGAATTTAAGATTCCGGCATAAAAAAGGTTAAGATCTGCAGAGTTCCCCGTTTTTGTTTTAAGGAAATCCTTTACGCTTTTTGAGGAGAACTTACTCTCCATTCGATTCCAGTTAAAACTTAATTTAACGTATTTGTCAAGATATTCAACCTTTAGCTGGTCTGATTTTCCGCTCAATTTCATTGTATCGGTTATCTCATCCGACTTTTTCTGAGCCGCTTTCAGATATTTTCCAAAGGAATCATGGTCCAGAAAATCAGAAATCAGTTTAGGCCAGGTAGTCATTACATGCGACTCACCACCCCTAAGATAGTGATAGGCGGAAAGCTGAAAGTCTAATTTTATCAGGTAGTCCTCGGGGGAGGCAATAAATGCTTCATCTTTAAATGCAGGGACATTTCTCATGATAAATTCGTAGATCATATCATGATAGGTCACCGCTTCATAACTTTTCACCTGATTGACCTCCTCGTATTCCCGGTAACTGTCAAATTTATTATCGCCCTGAAGTACATATCTGTATTCATAAAATGGAATCATCCGGGTAACATATTCACTGTATATTACAGGGATCGTATTCTGGAATTTCCAGCTGCGGAAATTGAAAAAATAGGGCGAGGCAATTTTATATCTGACTTCAATGACTGACCCCTCTTTAACATCGGGCATTGCAAATTTCCTGACATTCCAGTTCTCTGACTCTTTTTCCGTATAGGTATTTTTCGGGTCCAATGCTGATACACGAAGAGTCCCGTTTTCAAAATTATAGGTGTTTCCATCCAATTCCTGAATATTCTCCTCATTATGGTCCTGAATGTAGAACGGAATTTCGAACCGGGCATACTTGAGTCCCGATTTCCTGAATATTTTCACCTTGGTTTTCCTTTCGAAAATAAGATAATATCCGTCATTGTACAGTTTAAAATAGGAAGTTCCAATATCATAAATAACTACAGCTTCCGCCGAGGGATCTTTCGGATAATGGTCCATCTGGAACTCCTCTCCAGTATATTTCCCGAATTCATGCGTAAAATCCTGAGCATTAACCGGGCCATTAAGTGTTAAAACCCAAAGTCCAACCAGCATTAAATACCTTTTCATATTTATCTATTTAGATTTTGGGTTTTAAGATTATTACCTTTTTCTCCGCATCCTTAACCTTTCGGTAAAATTCATAAAAGTCACGGTATTGTTCCAAAGAATAGGTATTGGGATATATTTCAAGTTTTTTTTCGACCAGGATATTTTTGGAATCACATTTAATGTGTGATTCGTAGTTCCCGAATTGAGTGGAAATACGCTGATCTGCCGGGAGAGATTTTACTTCAAACCCCGATGGTATCGCGTAGATTACCGTATCGGTATTAAATACCGGAGCGGCAAACTGCAAGGGAAGTTCCCGTTCAGAAGGTGGGGTGAACAAGCCGGTTTTAATCTGAAAAGTATTGAAATAATATTCATTACCCAGTTTCTTCAAAATTCCGGGAAATCCTAAGGTTAGAGAAAGATCAATTTGTGCCGTATCCCGGTTCATTTTAATTAATTTCCAGGATAAAAGGTCGTAGTTATTAAAAGGGATATATTCCTGAATAAATTTATCCTGTTCATTTTTATTGAAGTCTGAAAGTAACTCATTGAATATTTCGTAATTATATCCCTTAAACGCAAAAGAGATTTTAGCTTCAGCATTCCCGGGTTCGTTAAAGAGCACATTTATTTTACGAATCATGGCGACATCCTTTCTTTGCATGCGTGGTATTGAAATGAGCCGGCTGTTGTTCTCCTCAATAAATAATGCGGTTCTGTTCTGAATGGAGGAGCTTATATATCCAAAGGCTTCTGAATTTTCGGTATTCTCAATCCAAATCGTGTCGTGATTGCCGGGTACTGCCAGAATCACATGGTTAAACTGAGGGAAGGGTAAATCTTTCAGGATCATTTCAGGCTGATAGCTTCGGTTAATCAACACGAAATCGCTCTTTATCCCGACAAATTCCAGTAAAGCTTTCATATAATTGGTCAGGGCCTTACAATCTCCGTATTTGTTTTGGGCCACATAGGATGCCGGGTATGACTTTAGTCCACCGATCCCAATGGAAACATTTATATACCGGGTATGATCCTGCATATAATGGTATAAGGTCTTTATAATTTCAGCTTTATCGTTAATGCCCGCCAATAATTGGGAAATATTATTTTTCTCGGATTCGGGCAGATCGTTGAGCCCCTTGTTCAGATTAATAAACCAGTTCCCGAATGACTTCCAGTCGGAGGTTCTTCCCTCAATTCCAAACAAAAAATATTCCGGAACAATAACCAGTTTAGGTTTCAGGTCAGCGAATGGTTCAGCAAAGGGCTCATTAGTATCGATCCTGGTGTATTTTGAAGAATAGGTCGTCGCGATAGAATTTCTGAGAGTATCTGTATCGATCAGGATAACATCTTTTAAGGATGACTTAAACCGGAAACCTTTTGGAAGAGATACCTTTAACCTTGCATAATCCGTTGAAATCCCGGGATGAATTACAGGAGACCATTCAGGAAGTGCAACAAACTGATCCAGGGTTATTGTGTAGGTATAACAGATCGTATACGGATATTGGTTGTGTTTTAATTGAAATGATTTGACAAAATTATCTTCGTATAATGAAAAATCGGATCTTTCGCTGCGATCTTTCAGGTCACTCTTGTTCAGCCGTCGTATTTTGTTACCATTACTATCCTTTATCCAGCCGTCGATATCGGAGATTTTTTCATTCTTTGAATATGGAAGTGAAATGTTGGTATAAATCTCCCCTGCCCGATTTTCAATTTTAAGCTCAACAGTATCGGTTTTTGAGAATTTATTATTTCTGACTTCATAATCGGAGACATAACGGATAACCTTGCAATCTTCGGCGTATAAGTTGGGGGGAAACAGGTTGAATGCGATAAGAATCAATAACAGTTGAATAATCTTTCTGCCGGAAAAATTTGTTTTATTGATCAAATGCAAAAGAAATATCATTATGTAATGTTTATTATATAATCCAAAATCTCCGGATAATGTACTAATTCCTAATGTTTGACTAAGATTATCTAATTTGAGTTGAAACAAAAGTTGTCTGAATATTTCTGTAAAATTACAATATTATTAATTATTTTAAGTTATTAATGACACCTGACATTTTATAAAAAATGGTATTTTGTAGAGATATTTCAATCCTATTTAATTGGGGAATAGCTCCGGAAATCAGATAAAACCCTTTAACTTTGAGGCCAAATTCATTCAATTAAGATTTTAGATGCATCTTTTTTACACCCCCGATTTACAAAGTGATATTTACCGATTAAGTGAAGAGGAATCGAAGCATTGTGTGCGGGTTCTCAGACTTGCTGAAGGGGATATCCTAAACCTGGCAGATGGGAAAGGGCTGTTTTGTGAGGCAGTAATCACCTCCGCACATCCGAAGGCATGCGAACTGAAGATTGTGGATAAAAAGTCAGATTTTGGCAAGCGTGAGTTTCGCCTCATCATGGCTGTTTCGCCCACGAAAAATATCGACCGTTACGAGTGGTTCCTGGAGAAAGCCACCGAGATCGGGATTGATGCGATTATTCCGCTGATTGGCCGGTATTCTGAACGGAAAGAGATCAAGCCTGAACGGCTTGAAAAGGTAATAGTATCTGCGATCAAGCAGTCTATCAAGGCATATCTGCCTCAATTACAGCAAACACAGAGTTTCAAAACGGTTATAAAAATACCCTTCCCAGGACAGAAATTTATTGCTCATTGCTATGCAGGAGAAAAGGTGTTTTTGCGGGATGCCGTAACCAAAGGAAATGATGTTTTGATTCTGATCGGACCTGAAGGGGATTTTTCAGTTGAAGAGGTTGAGTCAGCCATTATGGAGGGTTTCGTTCCTGTTTCGCTCGGCGATTCGCGGTTACGTACAGAAACGGCTGCTTTGGTGGCATGCCATACGGTCAACCTGATTAACCAATAAAAAAATAACCCCGATTTACCGGGGTTATTTAATGATTAAGAATTATACAATCGCGGTTAAGCGCAGGAAAAGAAAATTACAGCAAAGTTGCAATATCAAAAATCAGGACAATAACCAACCTGGCAAATGCCGCATTGGTTTATTGCCAGGAAAACTATTTTTTCACTTTTTCGAGTTGTAAAGTTTTGGTCGTAGCGTCAGATACGGCCGATGGGCCCCAATACTGGATTGGACCCGGATAAACAAATGATGTTTCGATGGCCCACTCCTCCCGTTTTTCAGCAAATTCTGTGAAAGGGGCTCCGTCAAGGCGAACCAATGCTTTTTGAATTACAGGCTTCATTTCGCCACTGCGACGTTCCATGTTCATCATCATAGTGATAGGAACTCCGCCGGGAATCCATTCTGATGCAGGAGCAATGGTGTTGCGGATAGAGGCTAAATAACCTGTTTTCCCGTTTGCAATCAAAAGCGATGCAACAAAACCCAGAGAATAACAATAATCAGAATCAAAATTTGAAGGTGCGGCGCAACGACCTTCGTATCCAAAGAAGTGGTTTTGAGCTGAAAATTTTACTTTTAATCCGTTTCTTCTCAATTCGGCTAACCGTTTTTCAACCATTTCAATGAGCAGACGCTCAGTTTCAATTCGGGAAACCTGAACATTTCCGTGAGGATCACGATCAAGGGTCAACTGACGTGAGATTCCATTCGGCAGTGAAGCAAATACTTTTGAGGATTGACTTGAGAGGGTATCGATAATATAATCCCGTTTCTCGGTATTCGAGCCAAGGCTCTGAAATTTCTCTGCAGATGTAGTGCCTTCTGCAAGTAATTCATTCAACTCGTCAATCAGCGTTTTAATCTCAGGAATAAACTCAATCAAACCTTCAGGGATCAATGCAACACCAAAAGTCTCCTCATTTTGTGACCGCTTAACAACAATATCGGTAATTTCATTGACGATTTGCTCGAGAGTCTGTTTCTTTTCGGCAACTTCTTCTGATATCAGGCAGACGTTGGGGTGAGACTGAAGGGCGCATTCCAAACCGATATGTGATGCTGAGCGACCCATAAGTTTGATAAAATGCCAGTATTTTTTTGCAGAGTTGGCGTCGCGCATGATGTTTCCGATCAGCTCTGAATATGTTTTACAGGCTGTATCGAAACCAAAAGAGGCTTCAATCATCTCATTTTTAAGGTCTCCATCGATCGTTTTAGGACAACCGATAACTTGTATTCCGGTATTTTTCTGCAGGTAATATTCCGCCAATACACAGGCATTGGTATTGGAATCGTCTCCGCCGATAACTACAATTGCCTTGATTTCCAATTGCTTGCAGATCTTTATTCCCTTGTCAAACTGGGCTGTTTCCTCCAGCTTGGTGCGTCCTGATCCGATAATATCAAAACCACCGGTATTGCGGTATTCGTCGATGATATCAGAAGTCAGTTCAAGGTATTGGTGATTTACCAGTCCTGCTGGTCCCCCCAGGAACCCAAATAACTTATTTGATAGATTTAGTTTTTTAAGACCGTCAAACAAACCTGAAATTACATTATGTCCACCCGGCGCCTGTCCGCCCGACAGAATTACACCCACATTGAGTGAAGGATATGAGGTTTCGACGGCACCTTCTTCAAAGGTGATAATCGGCATACCGTAGGTTCCCGGAAAAAATTTCTTAATCTCCTCCTGATCAGCGACAGAATTGGTTTTCCCACCTTCAATAACCTGTACTGAACCTGCCAATGCTTTAGGCATCTTTGGAGCATACTTTGCACGTTCAATCTGAAATACACTTTTAATCATTTGTTATGATATTAAGGATGAATGCTATGATCTTTGTTGTTTTGAAAAGCGGCGTAAAGTTAATCAATTTAACCGTCCCTGAAATATGAACCGTTTCCTATCCATTAGATTTAAGGTAAAATTAATAAATTATGCTATTTTTGAAGCTGACTATGGTTGGATTCCAGGTCTAAATCAGAATAACATATTATTATTTGCTATATCTTATTAAATAACGTATTATGGATCAGAAAAATGCTCACTCAGTTACCGGATCGTCCCCTTTTCTCCAAAAACATTCACCCCTTATTCGTATCTGGCACTGGCTTACTTTTATTTTCATTGCTTCTTTGATGATTACTGTACTGATTGCCTCCACAGCCCTCCATCCCCGGGATAACATCAAGATGGTTCAGGAGCGGTTGGCTAAAAAAGGGGTGACCATCACTGACGAACAAGCCTTTTCTGTCGCCCATTCCTTTGACGATAAGATGTGGGATATCCATAAGTTACTCGGTTTCGGACTGGCATTTTTACTCATTTCAAGGATTGTAATTGAAATGGTTCAGCCGGGTGAAGAGAAAGTGAATATAAGGATCAAAAATATTTTAATGTTGAAGACGACAACCCCTGAAGAGCAAAAATTAAAAAAACACTATCTGATCGTTAAAAGGGGATATTTCGTTTTTTATGCCCTGCTTTTAGTCGTTGTTCTCACCGGTCTTGGACTTGCTTTTGATCATGATCTGGCATTCCTTGACCATTATCACAGGCTGATTAAAACGATTCACGGCTTTTGTCAGTACCTGATGTATGGATTTGTAGCACTCCATTTGGCTGGAGTAATCGTTGCCGATATTACCCATTCCAGGGGAGTTGTTTCAGGGATGATTAACGGAGGCAGGTAAGGATGGAGAGACGGAGAAGATAGAGAGACGGTGAAGATAGAGAGACGGAGAGATGGAGAAGATGGAGAAGATGGAGAAGATGGAGTGTCTAGTGTCTAGTCCTGAAATAAAAGTAAACAGCGGTCGATTTTGCAGCGCTTAAAAAAATTGCGGGAAATTAGTTGTAAATTACTGATTTTGAATTGCTATTAACTATTGGATTGGTAACGTGAAGTAAAAGGTAGATCCCTTTCCTAATTCAGACTCCAGGCTGATTTCACCCCCGAGAAGCCTTAAAATCCCTTTGCAAATTGACAATCCTAATCCACTTCCTTCATAGGTCCGTGTACTGGACCCATCGACCTGCCTGAATTTATCAAAAATCATTTCCTGCGACTCCAGGTCCATTCCAATTCCTGTATCTCTGACAAAGAAATTGATAGTTGACGGAAGAATTTCTATACCCAGGGATATACTTCCTTGATTGGTAAATTTAAGGGCATTAGCCAAAATATGTAAAAACAAGGTTCTTATCAATCCTGAATCGGTGTTCAACGTCAATTCGAGAGGTTGATCAGGCAGCAATAACTCGAATCTAAGCCCCTTTGCCTGACACTGTTTCAGAAACTTGCCTTCTAATTCATAAAGCAGGTGAATTACTCTAACCTGTTCGGATTTTACCTCAAGGGTGTTTGAATTGATAAGTGAAATATTGACATAGTCGGAAATGGTACTTACGAGTCGATCAGCAGAGGTTTTCATCATCTCCACAAATTGTTCTTTCTCATCCGGACTAAGATCGGAAGAAGCCAGTAAGGAGCCAAATCCCAGAATCCCATTCAATGGAGTTCGAATCTCATGCGAAATGGTTTGGAGAAATGAAGTCTTTAACCGGTCACTCGCCTCTGCTTTGTTTTTTGCAGCCAGCAGATCTACATTTAATAATTCCAGTTCGCTGGTTCTTTCCTGCACCTTTTCTTCCAACCGTTCATTCTGACTCTTCAGATTCAGGTGAAGCATTCTGGTAAAGAGCAGATTATGGATACGCAATCCCACTTCAATCAGATCAAATGGCTTGGAAAGGAAATCACTTGCACCCTCAGCAAGTGCACGTTGCTTTGCCTCGATGGTAATATTCGCCGAGAGTACTAATATAGGGAGGAATGTCTCGTTGCTGACCCATAGTTTTAGAAGTTCCATAACCTTAAAACCGGTAAGATATGGCATAGCCAGGTCGAGCAGAATCAGATCAGGGTTAAAACACTCAAATAATTTTATAGCTTTTCTGGGATCTTTAGTAGACTCAATATGTTCGTAACCTTTCATTTGGAGAAATCCTTCCAAAAGATCAATATTTGCCTGCTGATCATCAACAATCAGAATTTTCGCAGATTTAAATATAGTTTCATCCATTTCTTTCTGTTGTATTATAGTTATAGGCCATTTGTAACCCGACTAATGTGCAATATTACTCATTATACTTTTCATTTCCCCGTTTATGCCGTCCTAGACCATTTGTTTATTTTATTAGCTTATCATCTTTTTGACCATCTCAACCTTTTCTTCCAGAATCATTTTCTTTAATTCCAGTTGTTGATAATAATAACGGGTTTCGAGCAGGTTATTGATTCTAAAAAAAACTTCAACAAAGTCGAACGGTTTAGTGATAAAATCTCTGGCTCCACGCGCGAGGGCACGTTGTTTGGCACTTGATGTGATATCTGCAGAAAGGACCATGATAGGGAGGTATTCCTCCTTAGGGATTATTTGCAGCAGCTGCGCCAATACCTCATGTCCCGAGATACCCGGCATGATCAGATCGAGCAGGATAAGATCAGGATCAGACGATTCAAACAGGCCTACAGCCATAAAAGGATCAGTTGTGATCAGAATATTGGTAAATCCCTGCAATTTCAGGAAATCTTTTAGCAGGATAACATTGGGCTCCTGATCATCAACTATCAGAATCTTCGCATTTTTTAAAGTTGAATCTAGCATTTTATTAGAATTCTAATATCTAAAATAAGTCTTAAGAAACAATTGCGTATAATCCAATAGGGAATATGGCCTTTCTATTTGTTCCATCCACTCATTATCTTGATTAGCATAGCCACCTTTTCTTCCAGAATCTGGTTCTTCTTTTCGAGTTGCTGATAAAGGTATCGAGTTTCGAGCAGGTTTCTGATCCGAAGGAATACCTCAATAAAATCAAATGGCTTGGCTAAAAAATCCCTGGCACCGCTAGCTAAGGCCTGTTGTTTGGCAGTAGGAGAAATGTCGGCCGTAAGAACCAAGACGGGCCAATATACGTCATTTGGAATTAATGGCTTTAATTGCTCAAGAATCTGATATCCTGAAAGTTGAGGCATCATTAAATCGAGCAGGATTAAATCGGGCTCAAATGATTTAAATAAACTGACAGTCAACAAAGGATCAGTTGTGGTTTGAATTGAATCAAATCCCTGCATTTGGAGATACTCGACCAAAAGATCAATATTGAGTTGATTATCATCCACAATGAGTATTTTCGCATTCTTCAGGTGTGAATCAAGCATTTTGTTTAGTTTAAGAATTGACATTAAAATGTTTTTTATCAACTGATTGGTTACAAGAGGGGTTCTTCTCAGCGCCCTTTATCCTAACCATTTATCTACTTCGAGTAAAAAGGCAGGTACATCCAGAGGTTTAGTTAAATAATTTCTGGCGCCAGCCTTTAACAATTTCGCGAGTTGCTGAGGCATGGCATCTGCACTGATAACAACAATAGGAATCGCGCTAGTTTTTATTTCAGCCTGCAATAGCATCAAGACTTCATATCCTTGAACATCAGGCAAATTCAGATCAAGAAGAATAAGATCTGGTTCATATTTAATGGCCAGTGGAAGAGCCTGCATTCCATTCATATTTGTGATCAGTCTTATATTTAAACGTTGGGAAGCAATGATTTGCTCAACCAATTCAATGTTCGATAAATTATCTTCGATATATAAAATTGTTCCCGGTTTATTGGTCGGGTTAAGATCATCGATCTTTAAGGTGTTTAAATTTTTATGGCTTTTAAGGTGGTCGACACTTCGCGGAAACTCAATCCAGAACGTACTTCCTTTACCTAACAAACTTTCTACTCCAATTTTTCCGCCCATAGCATCGATCAGTTTTTTCACCACAGCCAGCCCAAGTCCTGTTCCTTCTGTAGGGGTCGTTTCTGCACCAATACGTTCGAAAGGCATAAATAGTTTGGTAATATTTGAGGCAGAGATCCCTAAGCCGGTATCGGTAATTGAGATTCGCACCGGAATAATTCCGGCTTCTGTTTCGGGCATTAATTCGTTCATAATAGTCACTGATCCTCCTTCCCTGTTATATTTTACTGCATTACTTAAAAAGTTTAGCAGCACCTGTTTTAACCGTTGGCGATCGGCGAAAACATACAGTTGGTCATCAGAGTGATTGATTAGCTCGAAATTTAAATGTCTCTCATTAGCCTGAGGCTGAACAGATTCTAATGTCTCCCGGATAACACTGTTTATAGGTACGAGTTCAGGTAATAGTTCAATATGGCCCGATTCAATGCGTGAAATGTCGAGCACCTCGTTGATCAGGTTAAGCAGGTGTTTACCACTGTCCAGAATGTGTTGGATACTTTTCTTTTGTGTGACATTTAATGTTTTTTCCATTTGAAAAAGTTGCCCAAACCCTAGAATTGAGTTCATGGGTGTTCGCAGTTCGTGGCTCATACGCGAGAGGAATTCACTTTTGGCAAGGTTTGCCTGTTCTGCCTCACTTCTGGCCTGATTTATCTTTTCAATTGACTGTTGTCGTTCAGTGATGTCGACGAATGTAACCACCGCTCCCTCAATTTCCCCATTAATATGTAACGGGTATGACCAATATTCTGCAGGGAAATTACTGCCATCGCTGCGCCAGAGAACTTCGTCGTCGACATGTGAACCTTTTCCTTCGATAAACGCTTTGAAAATCCGGCAATCATTAACATCCATATGACTTCCATCGGAATGAGCATAATGGATCAGGTCATGCATGTTTTTCCCCAGTAATTGTTCGGAATCGGTAAACCCGAGCATTTGAATGCAAGCCTTATTGGTGAAGGTGCAATTACCGTGGAGGTCGATTCCATAAATAGCCTCAGCAGTAGAATTCAGTAAGATTTTGAACCGTTCTTCACTTTCTCCGAACTCCCGGATCGATTGTTCGGCAGTACTCCTGGCTTTGGAAAGGGTTTTTAAAACCAAAAGATATAAAATCATGATTAACAAACTTATAGTCAATCCGCTTACTATAATAATTTTGGATTTACCGCTATAATAATACGAATCAGTTAATTGTGTAAAGAGCAAGATCCATCTCTTCCCGTTAAAATTAACCGGTAATGAAATGATCCGGTCGGAAGGTCTCCTGTAGTTGATTGTATTGTTTGCCTGACTATTGTATAGCAATGATTTGGATGAAGGGGTATCATCGTAAACCTGCAATTGAATCCTGTTCAAATTGTCGGCATCCCAGCGTCCTAAAATTCCGTTCATTAAATCATTCATCCGAAAGGGAATGTAAACCCAGCCCAGGATTGCTGCCCTGCGTTGCTCAATAGTGGTGAAAGGGCTGTTTTTCCGATAAACCGGCACATACATCAATGCCCCAAATTGTACATCTTCATTGGTTTCCTGAACCAGAATTACTTTTCCGGAAAGGACGGCGAGGTTCGAATCGCAGGACTGTTCCATAGCTCTTTGCCTGACCGGTTCGGTTAACATGTCGTAACCAAAAGCACGAAGGTTCCGGCCGGAAAATGGTTCAAGGTAAATAACGGAAGAATATACCGCTCTCTTACCGGCCGGTTTTATAGTATATTCAGGGAATCCTTCCTCTTGTGTTTGCAGGATATGTTTTTGTAATTGATCTCCTGATAAAATCTTTGCATATCCTACTCCCTGAATACCAGGTAAATTCTTATCCGTTTTTAACCCTTGAATAAATTCATGCCAATCCTTGCGACTAACCGAGTCTGTGACTGAAAATAAGGCTGAACCGGAACGCAGAAGCAAGGCATACGAATGGAGACGGATGGAAATTTTCGAATTAATTTCCTTACAAACCAGGGCAAATTCTTTTTTATCGTTGGTTTCTTCAGTACGTCTGTTATTGATTACCACAGTCAGGGTTATCAGTACTCCGATTATCAGAATGATTAAAGCTTTCCAAACTGTTCTGAAACCTACTTTCAGAATAAGAAGACTGTTTTTCATAGTTATCACTTAGGATATTCCCCCCTGTTTTGCTCTTGTATTCCGATCCATTTATCCACCTCAAGTAAAAAGGCCATTACATCCAAGGGTTTTGTCAAATAATTACGGGCACCGGCACTTAACAATTTTTTGAGTTGCAGTGCCATTGCGTCGGCGCTGATAATAACTACCGGAATGTTTTTTGTTTTTTCCTCCTCCTGCAGTAACCTGATTACTTCATCTCCATTGATATCGGGCAGGTTCAAATCAAGAAGGATAAGATCAGGTTCCAGTTTCAGGGCCAACGAAACAGCCAGTTTTCCGTTCAAATTGGAAATCAGCCGGATATTTGGCCGTTGTGAAATTAGGATTTGTTCTATAAGTTCAACATTCGATGCATTATCCTCGATGTACAAAATAGTCCCCCGATGAAGATCACCTGCTGAATACCTCTCTTCCATCGTCATTGTCAGATGAGCCAGATTCAGTGGATTTTCGATGCCTGGTAATTCAATCCAGAATGTGGAACCTGCACCAAACACACTCTCTACGCCAATCATCCCTCCCATAGCATTCATCAGTTTTTTGACCACCGAAAGGCCCAGTCCGGTCCCTTCAGTCTGAGTTTTTTCTGCTCCGATCCGTTCGAAGGGTCTGAAGAGACGGGGAATGTCCTCAGTAGAAATTCCTGAACCGGTATCTGTTATCGACACCCTAATGAATGGCGTCTCCCCTGAAGAGTTGTTTATGATTTCTGTTTTAACGGTTACCGATCCCCCCTTCGTGTTGTATTTAATAGAATTGGTAAATAAATTCAGAAAGACCTGTTTCAGGCGCTGATAATCTGAAAGTACGAATAAATGTTCAACAGGAGGGTCTAAGAGGATGAATTTAATCTCCCGATCCAGCGCGATGGGTTGAATAGAGTCCAATATTTCTCCGATAATATTTCCAATCAGCACAGGTTCGAGCGAGATTGCCAGGTGACCAGCCTCGATTCGTGAAATCTCCAGGACCTCGTTGATCAGATTGAGCAAATGTCTTCCGCTGTTCATAATATGTCCCAGACCCTTATTTTGCTGGGGATTTAGTCCACCTCCCATCTCCATCAACTGTGCAAAACCCAGGATAGAGTTCATTGGTGTTCGCAGTTCGTGACTCATACGCGAGAGAAATTCGCTTTTGGCTAAATTCGCCGTTTCAGCTTCATTCCTTGCTTTAATGATTTCTTTTTCAATTTGTTTGCGCTCAGTAATATCGACCATAATAGCCAGAATGCATAATTCATTTCCAATATAAATGTAATCCGCAGAAAATAAGCCTACTATGAATTCGCCGGATTTTTTTCTGACCTCTATTTCAATTTCCGAAACAGGGGTCCTTCTATTTAGATTTTCAATGATTAGCCTTCGCTTTCCTGAATCAGCATACAGGTCAAGTTCACCCGATGTTTTGCCGATTAATTCTGTTCTTGAATACTCAAGTTTATTGATAAAAGTATCATTTATCTCGATGAATTTATTGTCAGCTGCACGTGATATGGCCATCAGGGCCGAGTTAAATTGAAAAGCTTTTGAAAATTTCTCTTCTGACAACTGAATTTTTGATACATCCTTACTTACTCCGAAGATTACCGGTCTCCCATCCCAAAATCCCTGTTTCACCCTTGTTTCCACAGGTATCTGGTTCTTTGATTTTGTCATTAGGGGCACCGGGCAGAAATCGGATGTACCAGCAAGCATCTCACCAACAACTCGACCGGCCTCCTCTCGTCGTTCTGGCGGATGGACCATCAGGACCGACTGACTCATCAATTCATCGACGGAATATCCCAGTCGATTGTTTACCGAATTATTGGTATGAATGATATTCCCCTGTTCGTCTAAAACAAAAAGAAAATCATCGATTGTATTGAAAAAGGTTTCATAATTCTGCCTGGTAAGATTCAGTTCAAAATCTTTGCGCTGGTTATTAATTAAACCCGATAACATATTACTCCAAACCCTTAAAAAATTAATTTCCGTAGCGTCATAGACTTTCTCTTTTTTGACGGCATCAAGCCTGACAAAACCGATCGGGATACCTTCGCTTAAAATAGGAATGACCAGTAGCGACTGAATTCCTCTCGGCTCAAGCATTTCACGTTCTGCCCTCCACGAATCAGGAAGTTCCTGAATCTTGGGAATCAGAATGTTTTCACGCCATTGAAGCTTTTTCATCCACATCGGGAAGGCATCATAAGGGATCTCCTGAAGATCTCCTTTCTCTTTAAAAATTCCCTCATTGCACCACTCATGCGTACTGCTCATAGTCTTTTTATCCAGGTTAAATTCAAAGATGTAAGCCCGATCGGCCGATAGGAAACAGCCAATCTGCTGCAAGGATCGGTCTAGTGCTGCAGAAATTTCGGCAGAAGGGATTCCGGTCAACTGAATGGAGAGTTTTAGCAATTCCTGCTCAAATTCTGTAGCCCGCTTCTGGGTAGTAATATCCCAATTGGTACCAATAATGTTGAGAGGATTGCCGGAAGAGTCGCGTTGAACAATCGCCATAGCCCTGATAAAGCGAACGGACCCATCGGGCCAAACGACCCGGAATTCTGTATCGAACTCTTTTTCGCCGCTTATGGCCATCTGGATCTCCTGATCGCCCCGTACCCTGTCGTCAGGATGAAGCCCTGCCTGCCACGAATTGTATGCGTTGGTAAAATTTTCTTTTTTTATGCCATATAATTCGAACATCTGTTTATCCCAGGTCAGGACACCATTGACAAGATCGTAATACCAAACACCTACCCCACCGGCCTGAACTGCCAATGAAAGGCGAAATGACAATTGCTCGAGGTTATTTTCCGCCTCCTTGCTCCCAGTGATATCGGTTATAAATCCGTGCCATAAAACTGCTCCATCGGCAAGGCGTTGGGGTAATGCATTTCCCAATAGCCAGATTATGGTTCCATCGCCGAACTTTACGCGATATTCGTGGCGCCAAAGTGTCAGGCTGGTTGCTGAATGTTGAATTGACGCTACAACACCCTCAAAATCATCCGGGTGAATCCTGGTAAATACAACAGAAGCGTCTATCACAACCTCATCAGGGGTGACCCGGTAAATATCGCGTATTCCTTCGCTGGAATAGGGGAAGCAGGAGGTTCCATCCGTATTCAACAGATACTGGTAAACCATACCCGGCACGCGGTCAGCGATTTTATTTAACCGGTCGAGTGCTTCGGCCATTGCTTCAGAAGCACGTTTACGTTCGGCCATTTCGGTCTGAAGAACTTCATTAATTTCAGACAATTGGGCAGTTCGTTCAGCTATCCGGAGTTCAAGATTTGCATTCAGATTCCGGATTTCCTCTTCCGCCTGTTTTCGCTGCGTAATATCCTGTTTTACACCAAGGTAATTAGTGATTTCCCCATCTTCCGTGATAATGGGATTAATAGAAACGTGCTCCCAGAACAGCTCTCCGTTTTTCTTTTTATCCTGCCATTCGCCTTCCCAAACCTGACCAGCAGTAATTGTTTTCCAAAGATCCTGATAAACACTTTTATCTGTCTTCCCCGATTTAAGCATTCGCGGATTATTTCCAATTACCTCGGCGCTGCTGTAACCGGTCGTAGACAGAAATGCGGGATTAACATATTCCATTCTGGCAGAAAGATCGGTAACAATTATAGAAACCGGACTTTGTTCGATAGCCAGGTAGAGTTTTTTGATCTCATTTTCCTGTTGTTTTTTCTCCGATACGTCACGGATAAAAGCCAAAACGTTATCCATTCCCAGTGGAACCAGGCGGGCTTCGTAAAAGGCAGGGCTAATTCCCTGGCCTACCTTATATTCGTATGAAACTAACTTCTTTAGTTCAATGCATTCATTAATCTTCTGAAGGTGATATTGGGCAGTTTCCTGATCAAATAAAGCTTCAATATTCATACCAACTACCTTGTCTTCAGGGGTAAGTAATTTTTCGGGGGTATTTGAATAGTACTCCATGTTGTTACCGTACTGATCCAGTACAAAGATCAGGTCGGGCATAGCTGTGATGATTGCATTTAACCGTTCGTTCTGCTGGCTGATTTTATGTTCTGAATTTTTTCGTTCGGTAATGTCGCGGTATTTCCATAAATGACCGTTATAGGAATTGTCGAGATAGGTTGGGATATAATCTCTTTCGAAATAGCGTCCATCGGCCAATTCGAGTTGGTCGTTGAGTATCGCTTTTCGGTCGGCCAGGATCTTTTGAATCTGTGTCAGAAATTTTTCAGGGTCCTTAAAAAGAGACTTGGTCTGTTCTGCCGAGTTGGAACAATCTGCTCCAACCAGGGCGTCAGGCGGAGCAGGAATGGAAAACATATCACAAAACAACTGGTTTGTCAAAACGATTTCCCGGCTGGAATTTTCAAGTAAAATGCCCTCCTGCATATTGATGATCAGACTACTGAGAAGTGTAGTTTTTTCCTTTAGTGCTTCCTGAGCAAGTTTGCGGTCAGTTATATCCCTGAAGATGCCATAAGCCCCGATATAGTTATTTGTATCATCGAGTTTAGGAGTAACACTTACTTCGATAAACCGGATATTCCCTGCTTTTGTAACGATCTGAAGTTCATAATCATTTGTAATCCCCTCCTTGCGCTGTGAGGTTTGGTGAGTTATTTTCGCTATTTCATCAGGATTCAGATAATCATATAATGAAGATCCGGTAAGTTCATCAATGGTTGTCTCAAATATTAAAGCAGCCGCGGGGTTTACAAATTCGAAAACTTCGTCCCGATTCACAAGACCAATCCCTTCAGCCTGCGACTGGACAATTGATTTGAACTTCTGTTCACTTTCTATGAGCGCTTTTTCTATCGCTTTGCGTTCAGTAATATCGCGCACAAAATAGAGAATGCTTTCAGGCTCGCCGGCTGAATCAAGAAGAATGGTTGAATTCAATTCCACATAAAACCTGCTTTTGTCCTTTTTTATGGCAATATATTCTCTGATCTTATTCTCCTCCTTGTCTGCCAGTAATTTTTGAAGATTTTCCATCAGTTGCTTGTGACAGGAAGGATCAATAAAATCAAAGAAGGAACCTCCGATGAATTGATTTTTTTCTTCGGGGGAATAACCACACATTATGGCTATTTTGTCGGACAAAAGCTGAATTTTACCATCCACCGAAGCCATTCCGATTCCATCGGTAGAAGTGGCAATGATGGCCTCCCATTTTTGACTGCTCTTACGTAGTGTCTCTTCCGAATTTCGCCGTTCAGTAATGTCAATAATTGTACCTGTACCACCCAGAAATATCCCATTTTCATGGATCTTTTTTGTGGATATCCTTACCCAACAAGGTTCCCCCGTTTTTTTTAATATCTGGTATTCACCCTCTAATTCGGATTTTTCGTCAAGAACTGCCAATCTTTTCATGAGGGGTCCTGAACTGGCCCCAACAAATTCAGCAAAATTTCTTCCCGTTATCTCTTCAGAGGTATACCCTAATATTTTATATATTGGTGAACTAATATACTTTATAATACCCTTGGCATTAACTTCATAAATAACATCGTTGATATTCTCAACCAGATTCCGGTATTTTATTTCGCTAAGGCGCAAAGCCTTTTGGGTCTTTTTCTGCTCGGTTATATCTTCAATACTGGCAAGGATGTAATTTTGACCCGAATTATTGATTTGTATTAATGAAGCCGAATATAAAGCATCAATAACAACTCCATTCTTTCCATAAAACTGAGTCTCTATCCCCGAGACCGATCCCGACTCAAGAAGCTCACGAACAAGCCATTCATTCCTTTCCTCCGGCTTATTCCAAAACCCCAGCTCGGTAACAGTGTGACCAATAGCCTCGTCCCGTGAAAACCCTGAGATTGAAATAAACTTATCATTGACTTCAACAATTTCTCCCCCTTCCAGGCTGGTTATGGTTATAATATAGGGTGATAATTGAAATGCTGCCGAAAACTTCTCTTCACTTTTGCGCAAGGCCCTCTCCATTGAATTACGCTCAGTAATATCCTGAATATGTGAATAAAGCAGCTCTTCCCCTTTGAATTTAATCGGGCCCGAATGGACTTCAACCTCGCGTACTTCACCATTTGCCAACCGGTGTTTAAAGAAAAAGTATTTGCGCTTCTCCTCTTTGGCAAGATTCATTTCAATAAACAGTTCCCGGGGAGTCAGTGTGTTAATATCCGAGATGTTCATTTGGCAGATTTGGACATGAGTCCATCCGTAGTATCTGCAGGCTATCGGGTTGGCATCGACAATTAATCCGGTATCCGGATCAACGATAAGCATAGCCGTATGGTTATTCAGAAACAAGGATTTGTAGCGCTCATTACTCTGGAGCAATTCGTACTCGGATACTTTTAGCGGTGTAATATCCTGGAAAATAGCCAGACAGGATTCTCCGTCTTCAGACCGGATCCCTTCCATGTGAATGCGGATTGACGGCTTTTCCCCGGGCGCCAGGGTTAATTCGCACGATTCCTTACTCCTCCCTTTAAAGATTCGTCTGAGAAAGTCATTAAAATCCAGCAGGGTATCAGACGAAAGAAAGCGGGAAAAATGGCAGTTCATCAGGTGGGAACGTTCCTTTCCCAGCATTTGGGCGCTTAAAAGGTTCAGCTTACTGATTATGCCCGATGGGGAGAGGGTGATATAACCCGAAGGGGCCAAATCGTATAATTCGATGTAACTTTCAGAAGCTGCCCGGGCTTCAGCTTTTGCGAGCCGGAGTTCTTCATTCTGAATATTAAGATCTTCATTCTGAATTTCAAGTTCAATTTTCTGGAGCTCAAATTCATGGATCAGCATACGTAATTCGCTTTCAGAAAGTTGAGAGACTGACGAGGGATCGGACTCCTCCCGGATACGGTCTAAGGCTCTTTGACGCAAAGTGGCAGAAGCAGTCAGGTTATTTTTTTTCATATGAATTCATCCATTGACTGGTTTAGGTTATATACAATCAAATGATTTGTATCAGCCTTAAACCCGACAGCTATTAACAGTCACAGGCATTTATCAATTCAGGAGATTTCAGTTATTGCCAAGCAGCCAAAGATAATCATAATACGTTTACAAAAATGTCTGATTTTGTTGTTTTTTTTGATTCGTAAAGATAATTACTGTAATGTAAAATTTTAAACAGCTA
>Ga0118677_10003880_pt1 | contig 27724 bp, 28 predicted proteins | sample AliMusrvi5mmetaG_FD_86154 | JGI IMG/M metagenome (GOLD analysis project Ga0118677, IMG submission 86154) | reverse complement strand
CAGGATTTATGTATGTCAATATCTAGAATCATTTGAAAATTATTATTATCAACAATTGATTATCTTTTGTCTTTATAAATGCTACATAACGTCGCCATATCTGCATAATATTCGTAAATTGACATCCGATTTAAGAGTTAATGTCTTGATATTTATTTGTAGGTATACTGCTCTTGTGTGATCGAAAACTAATCTCATAGCTTCTTGTTTTTTGTAGGTTATCTCCTTCAAACTTACAGATTTCCATCCTATTATACACTGTTTTTATTAACTATTTAGCCTGTCCAACATATTTTATATTTGATCAAAGTCCTTGGTCGTAAGGAGAGTATAAATTCCTGTGGTTCTGCCTCTTTTATGCCCCGGCAAACGAGTATACAAATTCGGGTTCTTGTATCCCTATAGTCTGTATCCATTAAGGATCTCCTGCCACCTTGTGTATACCTTGTGTATACCTTAAGTATACCTTGTGTGTACCATGTGTGTTCAGGAATAAATAAGGTATACTTATTTTAATCTTAACGTAATCATAAGGTATACTCAAAAGGGCACCCGATAGTGATACGAATATAGCCCGTTTAGGTTACCGATCAGGCGTTTATTCAGGCCAGGAACCAGCCTTTTATAGAATAAAAGGAAAGGACTTCAGGGATTGGATAGTATGGGATTGAAAGGAAAAGAATCAGAGCAGGAGCGATTGGAAATCGGGAATTTCAGGAAGGTAGGCATACGAGTTTTCGGCATAATTGATTGAGCAGCAATAATGTTCCATACCGTTACTGACAATCAGAAATTTAACTTTCAGTTGCATGTTGTACCTTACGATCTGATCGAAGGTTTGCTGGTTGATTTTCACTTCAGGAGCTTTAAATTCGACGACCATCACAGGATTTCCCTGCCGGTCGAATACTACCAGGTCGGCGCGCTGGGGATTGTTATTAACTTTTACTAAAGCTTCAACGGTTATCAATGCAGGAGAGTACATCTTCTCCGATAGTATAAACTGCACAAAATTCTGACGAACCCATTCTTCAGGGGTGAGCCTGACAAATTTCTTCCGAAGTGAATCGAAAATAAGTGATTTCCCTTCGGTAGTCTTGATTCTGAAAGAATATTCGGGCAAATTCAATTTTTGCATGATGAAGCCAACAAAGTTTGTATTTTTGTATTAAATCAGAGTATAAAAGTAACAAATAAATAAGTTTTGAGTGAACTGGAGTTTGAAGTGCCTAAAATACTTCCGTCATGCAACTTTAGAGCACTTCAGGCATTTCAACATACTTGACGCACTATTTTATGAAGACCAAAGAAGAAATTGTAGAAAACTGGCTTCCCCGCTATACCGGGAGACCGTTGGAAGAGTTTGACGATTTGATTCTGCTCACCAACTTCCACTTATACGTGGATATGTTTGCGAAGAAATTCGGAGTTCCTATCCGGGGAGAAAATAAGAACATGCCCAATGCCAGTGCAGAGGGGATCACCATCATCAATTTCGGGATGGGAAGTCCGAACGCGGCTACGATGATGGATTTACTCAGCGCCGTTCATCCGAAAGCAGTTCTTTTCCTTGGGAAATGCGGTGGGTTGAAGCAGAAGAACCAATTGGGTGATTTTATTCTACCCATTGCTGCAATACGTAGTGAAGGAACTTCGAACGACTACTTACCCCCAGAGATTCCGGCGCTGCCTGCATTTAATCTTCAGCGGGCCGTATCGACGGCCATTCGTAACCGCAAACACGATTACTGGACAGGAGTGGTTTATACCACCAACAAAAGGGTCTGGGAGTACGACGACCGGTTCAAAAAATACCTTGAGAAATCGAGGGCAATGGCGATTGATATGGAAACAGCTACCATCTTTACGGTAGGTTTCTGCAACCAGATCCCTTCAGGGGCTTTACTGTTGGTGTCCGATCAGCCAATGATTTCGGACGGGGTGAAGACTGCAGCAAGCGACCAGATTGTATCGAATAACTTTGTGCAGGAACATCTTGAAACGGGAATTGATGCCCTGCTTGAAATAAAAAATAATGGAGAATCGGTTAAACACCTTAAGTTTTAATATTTTGAATTCGAATGACTTACGAAGATATTATAAGTAATCTAAAGAAGAAGATTTATCATCCCGTTTACTTTTTAATGGGTGAGGAAAGTTATTTCATAGATAAAATCAGCGATTATATTTCGGACAATGTGCTGACTGATGCTGAAAAGGGATTTAACCAGACTATTTTGTATGGGAAAGACCTTGAGCCCAGCACAATTATTGGTAATGCACGACGGTTTCCTATGATGGCCAATCACCAGGTCATCATCGTTAGGGAGGCCCAGAACATCAAGAAAATTGAAGACCTGGAATCGTACGTCAGGAATCCGTTGAATTCGACCATCCTGGTGATTAATTACAAATACAAGACACTGGATAAGCGAAAGACTTTCCCCAAAGCGATTGAACAGAAAGGGGTACTTTATGAGTCCAAGAAGCTTTACGATAATCAGTTGCCCGCATGGATTTCGACTTACCTAAAAAATCAGCAATATACCGTTTCGCCGCAGGCATCGGCAATGCTATCTGAATACCTGGGTTCCGACCTGAGCAAAGTAGCCAACGAACTGGATAAACTGATTATATCGCTGCCTGCCGGAACACAGATTACACCTGATCATATTGAGAAGAACATTGGGATCAGTAAAGAATTTAATGTATTTGAACTTCAGAATGCCTTGGGTGAGCGCGATATGTTGAGAGCTAACCGGATTATCAATTATTTTGGTGACAATCAAACAGCAAATCCTGTGCCCGTTATTATAGCTTCACTCTTTTCCTATTTTATGAAATTATTGAATTACCAGTTTCTTGAAGATAAATCTCAAAACAATGTGGCTTCAGTGCTTTCGGTACATCCCTTTTTCGTGAAGGGGTATGTGAGCGCAGCAAAAAACTATAATATCAGGAAACTGGTTGAAGTTGTAAGCATTCTGAGAGAATACGATATGAAATCAAAGGGGTTTGGCAATGTATCAGCCACACCGGCTGATCTCCAGAGGGAAATGATTTACCGCATCTTACATTAAAATTTCATCTATGACTTTAATTCTGATAGCAATAACTGTAGCCGTATCATTTGCCGGGTTTAAATCGCCCAAATTAATGACTGAATTGCAGTTCAATGCAAGTAAAATTTATTACAAGAAGCAATACTACAGGCTCATTACACATGCCTTTATACATGCAAACTGGGAACACTTATTTGTGAACATGATCGTATTGTTTTCCTTTGGGGAGGCAATCGAGAAATATTTTCAATACAATTTTGGCAATAATGCCGTCCTGTATTATTTCCTGTTGTATTTTGGAGGAATCCTGGTTTCGAATATTTATGCACTAATCAAGCATCGTAATAACTATTTCTATAATTCGGTAGGAGCATCAGGGGCAGTCTCGGCAGTTCTTTTTGCAGCCATCTTCTTTGATCCGTGGAACAATATCTATTTCTTTGGCATATTACCCATTCCCGGGATTGTATTTGCAGTGTTGTACCTGGTTTATTCCTACCAAATGAGTAACAAACAGAAGGATAATGTGGCACACGATGCACACTTTCTGGGGGCAGTGTATGGATTCATCTTTCCTGTACTGCTAAATCCGGCATTGTTTCAGATATTCATTGATAAACTCTTCAGAATTATCTGATGAATAAAGCAATCTTTCTGGACAGGGACGGAGTTTTGATCAGCAACCTGAATCATTACTACATCTGGAAACAGGATCAGTTGGAATATGTAGAAGGAGTATTCGAGAATTTGCAAATGCTTACAGAGAAAGGATTTCTACTATTTATTGTGAGTAACCAGGGCGGGATATCAAAAGGCCTTTATTCCAAGAATGATGTAATGAAACTTCATGAAGAGATGATTCATACCTTCAGGGAGAAGCGCATCGAGATCACGGAAATTGTATATTGTCCTCATCATCCTGAAATTGAGGAATGCCTGTGCCGGAAACCTAAATCGCTGATGATCGATAAGCTCATTGCCAAATATAAGATCAACAAGGAAGATTCGTACCTTATAGGCGACAGCGAATCGGATATGCAAGCCGCAGCAAATGCAGGAATAAGAGGAATTCTCATCCATCCCAACCGGAATATGCTTCCATTCATTTCGTTCCTTATCCAATGAGCAAGGGTAAATATATATTAGTCAACGGAACATTCATACCGACAGAGGAATACCGGATCACGCTTCAGGAATCGGAAGCTTTGGTGTTTTATGAGAAGATCCGCTCGATTCGTTCAGCCTTTCCTTTTTTCAAGGAATCGCTTGAAGTGATAAATCTAAAGCTACACCTTTTTAATCAGTCATTTCCCGGGTTCACTGATCATGAGGGATCAGAGCTGAAACGACAATTGGAGCGTACGCTGACAAAGAACAAACAATACTTAGGCGCTGTTTTAACAATTACGTTCCGGTTCACTCAACCAAAGATATACTATACCATTCAATCAGAAACACATGAACCAACTGGATACGAATTGAATGAGAAAGGTCTTTTTATTGAAATCTCAGATAAAGTACAGAAATCGTTATCTTCATTATCCGGTTTATCAATAGGTTCAGCTATCTATTGGAATGTTGCCCAAAGCCATCAAGTAGATTCAAAAGAAAATCAGTTGTTACTATTGAATACTGACAATCAAATCATTGACATTCCTGAATCAAACTTTTATGTGGTAAAGGGAACAACAGTCAGGGGAGCAAGTCGTGAGCAAGGTGCTTATATCGATATCACCAGGCCCATAATGCTTGACATTTTTAGAGGATTAAACCTCATATATTCAGAATCCGTGGGGATAACAGTCAAGGATATTCAGGAATGTGAGGAAATACTGATTGTAAATGCCATTGATGGGGTTCGCTGGATTGCCGGATATGAGGGCAAACGATACTTCAATAATACCATCCGCAAGATCAGTGAATTGTTTATCAGGGCAAAGCTTAATTAAGAGAAGGATTTTCAGGAAAGTTTTCCCACATGATATATTTTCCACCCATGGCACGGACGGATTGAACCCACATTACATTTTCATCGATATTCATCAGGTCGGCCTGAGGTATATCTGCTACCAGCCAGGAATTCTCTTTGATTTCTTCTTCCAGTTGCCCGGCTTCCCATCCGGAATAGCCGAGGAAGAAACGAACCTGATGAGGATTAACCATCCCCAGCTTAATCTGTAACTTCAGTGAATCGAAATCACCACCCCAATAGAGGTTATCTTTGATGAATATACTTCCGGGAATAATATCACCGAGGGTATGAATAAAATAAATGGAATCGGTTCCAACAGGTCCTCCAATATGTATCTCTGAATCGAAATCGGGAAAATCAACAAAAAGATCCTCCACCGGATAATCAACCTTCTTATTCAGAATGAAACCAACTGCACCCTTTTCATTATATGTGGCGAGTAATATTATCGACCGGTTAAAATAACTTCCGGCCAAAAAAGGTTCCGCAATCAAAATATTCCCCTGTTGCGGGTCAACATGATTGGTCTCAATGCGGAATATGTTGGTGTTTAATTTCATTGCAAATAGTTGACCGAAGAATCGGTTTAAGTTTATTGAAGAAATATAGGAAATCTCTTTATTCAATCAAAGAGAAATTTTAAATTCATATAAAATTAATCAAATCTCTCAATTAAAGCAAGTTAAAATAGGTAAGAGTGTGATAAATTTTGATATAATTTGTGTTAATAAGATAAAAGCCAGCAGTAAATAAGGATAAGGATGTCTTATTTTTTAGTTTTCTTCTACGATGACATATATATCTTCGTCTGCCCTTTTCATAAAAAATTGTTCACGGGCGAACTTTTCAAGGTTCTCATCACTAGTCTGCAATTCGACTAATTTACGTTTGTCAGCAACTATTTTATGCTTATAAAAAACTAACTGTTCCTGAAGCTGAGCGAGTTCCTTTAAGTCTTTCTGATGTTGTCTGATGTTATTATCATCAAAAAACATGATCCAAACGACAAAAGCCACCAATGCAATCAGGTATTTGTTCGTGATTGCTCTCAGTATTTTCAAAACTAATTCTTTGACTTTCATAAGAAAGATTTGAAACAAAAATAGAATATTCCGGCACAATAAAAAAGGAGATGAAAAAAATCATCTCCTTTTCCGTAAATTAATTATTCCTGGTCGGGGAAAAAGTTGGGATACATATAATTCTTTGGCGAGACAAAAGTCTCTTTTATGGTGCGGATAGAAGTCCAGCGCAGGAAATTGAATACCGATCCTGCCTTATCATTTGTTCCGGATCCACGTGCACCACCAAAAGGCTGCTGTCCAACAACTGCTCCGGTAGGTTTATCGTTGATATAAAAATTACCGGCAGCATTCTCAAGACGTTTGGTAATTCGTTCAATATTATAACGATTCTGAGAAAATATTGCACCAGTTAGGGCATAAATTGATGATTGATCCAAAACATCAAGTGTCTTATCCAAATCTTCATCCTCATAAACAAATACTGTTAGTATGGGGCCAAACAGTTCTTCAACCATGGTGGTGTAATCCGGCCTTTTGGCAAGGATTACTGTTGGTTCAATGAAATATCCAATAGACTTATCGCATTTTCCACCAAATAAGATTTCAGCATCAGCATCTTTCCGGGCATTATCAATATATCCTGAGAGTTTATCGAAGGAAGCTTCATCGATTACTGCATTTACAAAATTGGTAAAATCTTCAGGTGGTCCCATCTTTACAGTTGCCAATTCTTTTCCAAGGCGTTTACATACATCGTCCCAAATACTTTGTGGGACATAAGCCCTGGAGGCAGCTGAACATTTTTGTCCCTGATATTCAAAAGAACCACGCAGCATGGCTATGGCCAATGCCTGGGGATCAGCAGTCGGATCGGCAAAGATAAAGTCCTTACCACCTGTTTCACCAACGATTCGAGGATAGGATTTGTATTTGAAGATATTTTCTCCGATTGTTTTCCAGATGCTCTGAAATACAGCAGTTGATCCGGTAAAATGAATTCCACCGAAATCAGGTGACTGAAGCACAACATCTGCTGCTGCAGGACCTCCCACATAAACCAGATTTATTACTCCGTCAGGCAATCCTGCTTCCTGCAAGATCTCCATGATTACTGCTGCTGAATAAACTGCAGTTTTTGAAGGTTTCCAGACCACTACATTGCCCATCATTGCTGGTGCAGCTGGTAGGTTTCCAGCAATAGATGTAAAGTTGAAAGGAGTTAGAGCAAAGATAAATCCTTCGAGTGCTCTGAATTCATTGTAATTCCAGATTCCCGGAGCCGATTCAGGTTGCATCTTATAAATATCGGTCATACAGCGGACTCCAAAACGGAAGAAATCAGCCAATTCACATGCTGCATCTATTTCAGCCTGGTAGGCATTTTTCGATTGCCCGAGCATAGTTGCTGCATTAATCTTAGCCCGGTATGGCCCTGCCAACAAATCAGCAGCTTTCAGAAATATAGACGCACGATGCTGCCATCCCAAGCAATTCCATTGTTCGCGGGCAATCATGGCAGCATCAATTGCCATTTGTACATGTGAAGAGTCGCCCTGATAATAATATCCAAGCGTATGCTGAATATCATGAGGAGGAAAAATCCTTACTCTGCGGTCCGTTGTAACTTCCTTGCCACCAATAATCATTGGAAGTTCAAGCTCAACTGATCTTAAATGATTAATCATTTTCTTTAGTTCAGCTCTTTCGGCTGACCCTGGTGCATAGCCTTTTATGGGTTCATTCTTTGCATCGGGAATATTAAAAAATCCTTTAGACATTGCTTTATGTGTTATTTTGATTTATCCTAAATACGTATTTACAAAATTAGGCTTTCCGAATAGTTTAAATCCTAATAAAAATCACTTTTCAAAATTCAACATATTATATCTAAATTAAGATTGAAAACTAAATTTTACTATATTTATTCCCTCGTAAAGTTCAATGATGACTCAATTTCATGTTAGAAGCAATAAAAAAAACAATAATAAGACGCTACAAACTGGAAGGCAATGATGATATTCTGAAAATTGTTGGCTTTCATACCTTTATCGTACTCGGTTTAATAGCCGGGATGTCAATGTTTACACGTGATCTGATTGGTAATAACCAGGATCAATGTATACCTGGTGATATTACAATTCTCATCCTGTTTGGTGTAGCTTTATACGCACTATTCCATGTTCACGTTAAGTGGGCGGTACATGTTTTCTTCTTCGTACCTCTTATCCCTTATTTCTTTTTTATTTCCAATTCACTGGCAATTTACCCAACAAGCCAATCACTGCCCAATACCTTATGGACTTTGATCCCATTCTTCCTGGTATTCCTTATCTTCAGCGACCGTAAAAGAGACCTCACGATATTTTTCCTTCTTGCCACCTTTACTTTATTATTTCACACTTATACAGCAGGATTAACCGGATTCTTATTTAATTATAAATGGGAAGCCGATCCCACCTTTATAAATCCATTTATTACTCTTCTGGCTTATTTTCTCGTTTCCTTCTTAATTGCCTGGAAATTTCAATCCACCATTCGTAATTTAATCGTTGAAAAGGAAAACACAGATCAGATAATCAATCAGACTATCCGTAATCTTCCGCAAGGAATGATGTTACTCGAAATTGTTAAAGACGAATTCGGTACTCCTTCCCATTTGTCAGTGCGCAAAACAAACCTTGCGTTTGAACGACTATTCAGGATAACTTCACGCGAATTAAAAGACCAACGTGCAGATGATGTCTTCCCTAAAATATTCAGAGGAGCATTTGACTGGAACAACCAGTATCTGAAATCAAAGAAACACCACTTCTCATTTTATCTCGAACGGTTGGACAAGTATTTCGAGGTCGACACTTTCAGGATTACCGATGACCAGATTATCAGCCTTTTCATAGATATCACATCCAAACAACGACTGATAGAAGAACTGGAAGAAAACAAACACCGTTACAAGGTACTTCTGGAAGCCATTCCCGATTTGTTTTTCATCATTGATAAGGATGGGGTTTACGTTGATTTTGTGTTTAAAGCATCTGATGCCCTTAAAATAAAGCCTGAAGACATTATTGGCAATTCAATCTTTGAAGTTGGATTCTCGGAAAAGATGTCGAGCAAAATATTCCAATGTATTCAGAATTGCATTGAGTTTGATTCCATTGAAACCATCGAATATGCCTTAGAAGTTGAAGGTACGTCAGCTATGTTCGAAATGCGTATTGTCCGGCTGAACGACCATTCAGTGATTTCACTGGCGCGTGATATCAGTAAACGTAAATTGGCTGAGATCCACATGGAAGAAGCAAAAAACAAAGCAGAAGAATCAGACCGTTTAAAAACAGCCTTTCTTGCAAACATTTCCCATGAAATCCGTACACCTATGAATGCCATTATTGGATTCTCCAGAATGGTGGGTTCTTCAGATTTTGATGATAACGAAAAAAGTAAATTTATAGATATCATCATTAACAATGGTAAGTTACTAATGACTTTGATCAACGACATGATCAGTCTGTCGAAGATTGAAAGCAATACTCTGGTTGTCAAAAACATGTCATGTAAAGTGAATGACATGATGGTCTCTCTATTTAAAGAATTCGATTATGATTTAGAGGACCACAGAAATATTAAGATCAAGGTAAATTGTGAAAATTCGAATTCCAAATTCGCAGTGATAACCGACCCTATATTACTTCAGTCTATTATGCAAAAGCTTATCGATAACGGAATTAAATTCACAGAACAAGGTGAAGTTGAATTTGGATACAAGGTTTTATCAACAAATCATCTTGAATTTTTCGTTAAAGATACAGGCATTGGAATCAATAAGAAGGATCAGCAATTGATTTTTGAACGTTTCCATCAACTCGATAACCGTACCACACGCGAATACGAAGGAACTGGTCTTGGATTATCGATCGCACAGCATTATGTGCGTCTTCTTGGAGGTACATTATTGGTCGACTCAAAACCTGGCAAGGGTTCAACATTCTCCTTTACCATACCTTATACCAAAGAAGAAAGTCCATTGAAAATAGTGAGGTAGATCAGCAAAGAAACTAGAAGTTCTCAGTGATCAATTGCAGCTGGCAAAAATAAACTCAATAGGTCAATCTAATTCTTTATAGCTGAATTGATCGTGACAAAGCCAACCAATCGATCATATCTGCTCGACAAATCATGGTAATAAGCAAAAATCTGATAATCATTTTCAGTAATAAAAAATGATCCCTCCAGGTTTACCGCATCGGCGATTTTAGCCCCATCAGGAACATAAACGTATTGATAATTGTAATAACCTTGTTTGAGAAGCAACGTTAATTCATACCCGGCCCTGTCATAATCCCATTTCATTTCGTTAGATTTGTTGGCATTCCAACCCGTTAATGCCCCAAAAACATTTACAGTACCACCCAACAACTGGCCTTGCATCGGCAGATAAAAATGCACAAATTCGTAATCACATTCAGTATCATTATCAGTTACCTTGTCCTGACTTTCAATCACAAAATTGCCATTCATCTCCTTGTACGAGCTGTATATTTTATTTGTCCTGATCGCATCAGGGAGCAAGGTTGCATGATAATATGGCCTGAAAAATTTAACGTCACTTACATTTTCGCCCGGGTGACGGATGGTTCTGATATCAAAATATCTGAATTCGTTTCCGCCGGGGAATACATTTTCTTTATTGTAATCGTAATCCAAAACATTTTCATGAACGAAACTAGGTCTTAAATCACGAATTGCATTGTCCCATCGACGGTTTTGCATCAATACAACTTTAATATCTTCAGTTGGATTCAAAAGCTTAAGTTGCTCATTATATATTTTAAAATCGACTTCCTGATTTTCACCATTATACGGATCGAACGTTGCTTTCTTCACCAATCCTTCAATTCTGACCTTGGGCTCTACTACATAAAAACGTTGAATTAAAACCAGATTTTCCCGGTCATTATCAGCAAATACGACCAATGCATAGTTGCCTGAAACCTTTGGAGAGCAATCTTCATTAGGAATATGTATCTGATAATTTACAAATTTAACTGTAGTATTATAACTCATCCCGTAGTCACGTATCTGATTATCAGGAAATCCTGCAATATATTCGCTTTGCAGAACAAACGATTCATTCCAATTTACATCACAATGTATGAGTGTATAGGAATAGTTTTTCACATCTTCCGAAAGATCATCAAATTTAAGGATAAGCTTTGCATCACCACCAAGTTCCAATATAGGATATGAAAGTTCATTTCCCTCTCGGTAAAGCTGAACCGATTTAATCTCCTCCTGATACACTGAATTCTGATAATAATACTTATCGGTCTTGCCTGAAGCCCACAAGTTTAATGTTAGGAAGACATTCAAAAAAGTAAGGAAGAGTATTGTTTTATGATTCATGATAATTCTTAATATTAGTCGAAATTTGATTCCTTATCCCAGAACCCTGTAAAGTACAAATAGGGCTCCAAAGAGATAAACGAATCACTGCCTTCAATTATTTTATTGATTAAACGTTTGTTAAGCAAAGGTCATCAAAAGATTTCAGATTCTTCCCTATAAAACCTTATAAAATATCAGGGTTACAGATACTTTGAAGTAGAATTAGCCTGCCGGATAAAGAAAAGATCCTATACTTTTGCTTAACCTGTTTTTTTCATGATCTTTGCCCAACTTATCATTTTCATTTCTGTTATTTGATTACTATGATTTATCATCGCAAATTTATCCATCCTAAATCCAAGACCTGGGTTGTTTTTGTGCATGGAGCGGGAGGCAGTAATGTGGTCTGGTTTCGTCAGCTAAAAGAATTCAAGAAGCACTTTAATGTTTTGTTGGTAGATCTGCGTGGTCATGGGAAGTCAAAACCTGAAATTCAGGAACAAGATTCAGAATATTCATTTCAGGAAGTTGCCCTTGATGTAATCGCTATTATGGACCATCTTGAAATAAAGAAAGCTCACTTAGTTGGGATTTCTTTGGGGTGTGTGGTTATAAGGGAAATAGACAAACTTGCTCCCGGGAGGGCTGAATCAATCATTCTGGGCGGTGCCATTATTCAATTCAATAAAACAATCAAAGTATTGATTGGCATGGCTAAAATACTTAATTCGGTTTTGCCGTATATGTGGCTATACAAACTCAATGCTCTCATCCTGATGCCTTATCGCCGTCACCGCGAATCACGCAACATCTTCATTCATGAAGCCGTTAAACTGGGCGGAAAAGAATTCAGCAAATGGATGAAAATGTCCAGGGAAATCAAGTCAAACCTTAATGATTTTTTAAAAAGGGAACCATCTGCTCCAGTCTTATACCTGATGGGTGATGGCGATCATATGTTTCTCCCGATGGTAGCTGATCTGGTAAAGAATCAGGTCAATGCCAAACTGGAAATCATCAAAGATAGTGGGCATTGTTGCAATCTGGATCAGGCAAACCTATTCAACGAAATCTCTATTCATTTTATACAAAGAAACACGGGGAAGCAGGAAATTCTTAAGACCTGTTAAAATCAATGATTGAATGATTTGATGAATGGCAGATTATCCTTACTTTTATGTCAGCTAAAAACCAAATCTTAATCATACGATCATGGAAAGACATATAAATGCTGTTGCTGCACTTCAAATTGGGATAAGTATATTCAACCTAGTGATTGCTTTTCTGATCTTCACAGTCCTTAAATTGGTCGTGGGGTTCACTGATGAACCCAATGCAGGTTGGATTCTTTCGCTAATTGCTGATACTATTGCAATTGTATTCATAATAATATCAGTTCCGGGTATCCTGGCCGGAATGGGATTGTATAAAAGAAGAGAATGGGCCCGTATTCTTACCCTGGTCCTTTCTGTGATTGAGCTTTTCAGCTTCCCAATAGGGACAGCCATCGGAATCTATTCCATTTGGGCTTTGGTACAACCAGAAGTAGTAAACGAATTCAATAGGGAATCCAGAAATCTGTAAATCCTGGAATGTCAGCAAGATCGGTTTATATGATAGTCAGTGGACACGTTCAGGGCGTTGGTTTTCGCTATTTTGCACTGCATAAAGCCCATGAGTTCCAAATAACAGGATGGGTTGGTAATGCTCCTGATGGTAAAGTTGAGATCGAAGCCGAAGGAAATGCCAGGGATATAGAAACATTTATTGACTGGATGAAAATTGGCCCGTCAAGAGCCATAATCCGTTCCTTTTCCGTTTCAGAAATATCACCACTACGCAATTTCACTAACTTTACAATCCGATAACCATTTCTCATTCCTTATATCTTTTTCCTAATGACTTTTCCCCTTTCCCTTTTTTCTATTTTCTATTGACCAATGACTTTTTTCTAACAACTTTATTTTGATACTATGAAAAACTACCACATGTCTCCTGACGAATTCAGGAAGCAAGGCAAACAAATGATTGACTGGATTGCCGACTACTACGATACTATTGAAAAATACCCTGTCTTGTCACAGGTAAAACCAGGAGAAATCAAAGACCAATTGCCTGCAACTGCGCCAATGGAAAGTGAATCCATGGAACAGATCATGTCGGATGTCAATTCGATCATCATGCCCGGGATTACACATTGGCAGTCGCCTGACTTTTTCGCTTTTTTCCCTTCCAATACATCAGGCCCATCCGTTCTTGGCGATCTGCTTTCTTCAGGATTAGGCGTTCAGGGTATGCTATGGGCTACAAGTCCTTCCTGTACCGAACTCGAAACACGGGTACTCGACTGGCTGGCTGATATGCTTCAATTGCCTGATAAGTTTAAATCCACTTCTGTCGGTGGAGCAGTCATCCAGGATACTGCATCCAGTGCAGCCCTAAGTGCAGTATTGGCTGCCAGGGAACGAAAAACAAACTACCAGAGCAATGAAGCTGGATGCCTGGGAAATCTCGTTGCCTATGTTTCAAGCCAGACCCATTCATCGGTTGAGAAGGCCGTTAAAATTGCCGGGATAGGAAGGACCAACCTTCGTCTCATAGGTGTGGATGAAAACCTTGCCATGCGTGCCGAACTGCTTGATGCGGCCATTCTGAGTGATCTGAACGACGGACTGATTCCATTTTTCTTGTGTGCTACGGTTGGGACCACTTCAACCAATGCCATTGATCCCCTGGCAGAGATTGGTAAAATCAGTCAGAAGTATCAGCTTTGGATGCACATCGATGCTGCTATGTCAGGCACGGCAGCCATTTGCCCGGAATACAGGTTTATCCTGAACGGAGTGGAGTATGCTGATAGCTTTTCCTTTAACCCGCATAAATGGATGTTCACGAATTTCGACTGCAATTGTTTCTTCGTAGCCGACCGCTCGGTTCTGATTAAAACATTGAGCATACTTCCCGAATATCTAAAGAATCAGGCGACCGAAAGTGGTGCAGTATTCGATTACCGCGACTGGCACATCCAACTGGGAAGAAGATTCAGATCCCTTAAGCTTTGGTTTGTGATCAGGCATTATGGGGTTAACGGACTAAGATATCACATTCAGGAACACATTCGCATGGCTCAACAATTTGCAGGTTGGATACGCGAAAGCACTGATTTTAAGCTAATTGCTCCTGCCCCCTTAAACCTGGTTTGCTTTGCCCACAAAAACGGGAATGATTTCAACCGGAAACTGCTTGAATTAATTAATAGCCGGGGCAAAATGTACTTCACTCATACAGTTATCAGGGAGCAGTTTACGCTTCGGATGTGTATTGCGCAGACAAATACAACCTACGAAAACGTGTTGAATGCATGGGAAACTATTCAGGAAACAGCCTTGGAATTAGAAAACATGTTCAACAACAATTCGAAAAGCGAATAATTTCATAAGTGTTACTTTTACATTTATTATTAAATCCTTACTTTTAGCCCTTATAAACAAGAATACTATTTAAAACAAAGATCATGATAAACTTAAAAGAATTAGAAGTATGGTTTATTACAGGTAGCCAGGATTTATACGGACCAGAAGTCTTGAAACAGGTAGCTGCCAATTCAAAGGAGATTGCATCCTTTTTTAACACTTCAGCCCAGATCCCTGTGAGTATTGTATTTAAATCAGTGATGAGAAGTCCTGATGAAGTTACCAATGTTTGCATCGAGGCCAATTCAACAAAGCAGTGTATTGGAATAATTACCTGGTGTCACACCTTTTCTCCCTCGAAAATGTGGATTAACGGGCTGAAAATATTAAACAAGCCCATGCTGCAATTGCATACCCAATATAACCGCGATCTTCCATGGAGCGAAATCGACATGGATTTTATGAACCTTAACCAGTCGGCTCATGGCGACCGTGAACATGGCTTTATCTTAGCACGTCTTCGCAAAAACCGTAAAGTAGTGGTGGGATACTGGAAAGAAGAAGATGTTCAGGAACGTATTGGAGTGTGGAGCCGTGCTGCAGCCGCGTGGTTTGATATGCAGGGTGCCAAAATTGCGCGCTTTGGCGATAATATGCGCGAAGTGGCTGTTACCGAAGGTGACAAGGTAGAAGCCCAGATTAAATTCGGCCTTTCGGTTAACACCTGGCCGGTAGGCGATATTGTAAAAATCATTGATGCAGTTAGCGAGGCAGAAATCGATAAACTCATTGAAGAATATAACGCAACATATGATTTTGATGCTGATTCTAAAATTGGCGGAAAATTTCATGAAAACGTACGTTACCAGGCCCGTATTGAAGCTGGTATTAAATCGTTTTTAATAGCTGGAGGTTTTAAGGCTTTCACCACAACATTCGAAGATCTTCATGGATTAAAACAGCTTCCGGGTCTTGCTTCTCAACGTTTAATGGCTGCAGGCTTCGGGTTTGGAGCAGAAGGCGACTGGAAACATGCTGCAATGGTTCGTGCCGTAAAAGTGATGGGTATAGGCCTTAAGGGTGGTTGCTCGTTTATGGAAGATTATACTTACCACCTCAATCCAACCAGCGGATATAAAGCTCTGGGCTCACATATGCTCGAAATCTGCCCTTCCATTGCAGCCGATAAAGCTACGATCGAAGTACATCCACTGGGAATCGGAGGAAAAGATGCCCCTGCCCGACTGGTATTCAACACCCAAACCGGTCCTGCAACCTGTACAAGTCTTGTTGACATGGGAACTCGTTTCCGTATGGTCGTTCATGATGTTGAATGTGTTGCTCCAGAAGCCAAACTTGCAAAGTTGCCTGTTGCCAGTGCTTTGTGGACCCCGATGCCTAATCTGAAAGTTGGTGCTGCCGCATGGATCTATGCCGGTGGCGCACATCACAATGCCTTTAGTCAGGCTGTCACTGCTGAGTATATTGAAGATTTCTGCGAAATGGCCGATGTCGAACTCGTGCAGATCAATAAAGACACCTGTATACCCGAATTCAAAAAAGAACTGAGATGGAATGACCTCTATTACCACCTTTCAAACGGAGTAAAATAACCACTTGGAATTAGTCATTGGTCATTAGAAATAAGGAAAGAGGAAAAAGGAATAAGGAACTCGCTATAAGATTTTCTATATTACTTTATTCCTCTTTTCTATTTTCCCTTCCTCAATAACTAAGGACTCATTCCCCTTTTCTTTCCTTATTTCTTATTCCTCTTTCCTATTTTATCTTGTAACTGCCTGATCGCTTCCGCTAGATCTTGCCGGGAATAATGTTTCTGGTGAGTCATGTTGAGGAAACGCAGGATGATAAAGGCATCAAAAAACTGGAAGAACCGTTTTCGGAATGAAGGTAACGATGAACTGTTTTGATTTATCTCAGTAACCTTTTCTGCAAATCCCAGCGTCTGAAGATATTCCTGAACCGCGAAAGGCATTGATGAAATGAAACTATTATAGTTTTCAGCGCTCACCCGGTATAATTTATCCACTTGCTCCACCAGTTCTTTTAAATCCACGAAAGCTTTAAAGTTATAGGTCAGAGCCAGATCCTCCGAATCATTCATCCATTTGGTGATTGCAGCACCTGTGCCAAACGGAACCCTGTCGGAAACCCTGGCTGAGGGATACACAAAGGCATCATTAATTTCAATAATGGTTCCAAGCTTAGTGAGTTTCTGCAGAAAATAGAAATCTTCGCCTGCCTGCCTGCGGTTCATTCCGCCCTGTTTCACATACGCTTCGGCCCTGACTGCAAAGGCCGAACCAATCGTATAGATCGAATTCGGGAATCCTGCATACTCTGAAGCCTGTTTATAGTAATGCAGATAATCTTCGTAGAGTTGAATGCCCAACCTTTGTTTGGGATCATCCATTTCTTCCATGCGATGTTTGAAATTAATTGTAGCGGCAAAGCAAGACTTGTCCCCGGAAAAAGCCGATTCAATCCTGCAGAGATAATTGGGTGAAATAATGCAATCTGCATCCAATGACACAATAACCCCTTCCGGCCTTGAAACAGCATTAAAACGACAGATAGCTTCATCCATCCCGATCTTACGGGCCATACCTGCACCCGCATGTTTTGCATTGACTGATGATGCATAGATCGGTTGTACTGTCCTATTCGGACGGTCGTTATTCTTCTTCCAGATCAGCAAATTCCGATACGTTTCCTCATTAAAGCTTTTCACTTCATGAGAGCTGTTCTCAGAATTATTCACCGCAACGATTACCTCGATCACAGAACTCACCGGCTCACAGTTCCATAAGGATTCGAGTGTTCGTATGATCTCAGGTTCATTTAAACACGGAATTACCACAATTAGTGCAAGTGAAGGATTAACCTCCGCATCAATAAATGCAGGATAAACAATGTTTTTCTCAATATACCGGTCTGCAAACATCTTAAGCGTATTCTGTGAAAATGTGTATAAACAAAAAAATCCGAATTGCTTCGGATTTTCAGGATCTTATAGTGCTGACTATTTTGATTTAGCCTTGGTATACCGTGCATTCAGTCCGACCAATACTTCTTTGGTAATATTGTTTGAATCATCACCAACTAATAATTCACTTGAATTCAGGATATAACTGTACTTTTTATTCTTGTTGTATATCTTAACATAGTTCATAATGCTATCCAAAAGCTGTTTATTGTTCTCAGCCTGTATCTGGGAAAGCTTTTGTGATAATTCCTGATCAAGCTTGGTTATCTTCTGTTCCTCACCAACCAAACGATCACGTTCCTGTGCGGCACGATCCTGTGACAGAAATCCGCCCCGCTGAACTTTTTCCTGAAACGATGCAGCCTGAGATTCAAAAAGACTGCGTTTTTCACTATATTCCTTAGTAAATGCTTCCTGTTGTTTGGCAAAACTATCATGCATTTCCTGGGCAAAATCGTAATTAACCACCAAAGAGTCAACTTTGATGTATCCAATACTCAATGCGGAAGATCCGTTTCCTTCCTTGCCACCTCTTTTACCTGAACCATTTGATTTGTCACCGGTAAAATGAAGGATATATAGTATCCCGACGGCTATAAACAAAACAATAATTAATACTAACGATGTATTTTTCATTTACTATGTTTCAATAAAATTCTGCCAAAAATAAAAATTTATTGCCACTATCTATCGTTAAACCGGATTATTTTTCAGAACAGTCAAAGATTCGGACCAATGCAGAAAAATCTTCATAAAACCTGTGCAAAATCATACTCCTACCTTGATAAACATCATTGAATTCGGCCCATGTTATGTGGTATTTTTACCTGATCAAGTTCAACCTGAAACAATACAACCATGATAAATCAAATCCTTGCAAATGCGCTTCCATATATGCCCAAAAAATTGATCTGGATCTTTTCCAGACGATATATTGCAGGTGAAACCATTGAAGACGGACTGTCGGCTTGCCGCCAGCTAAACCGTCAGGGCATTGAAGTGACCGTAGATCTGCTTGGCGAATTTATCTCAACCCCCGAACAAGCCGAAGATAATAAAAACAAATACATTGCCATCATCGAACGATTTACTTCAGAAGGAATCATAGGAAATTTTTCGGTTAAACCCACCTCGTTCGGATTGCTCATCGACAAGGACCTCTGTTATTCAAATATTGAAGCAGTGGTCCTGAAGGCTGTCGAAAAGAAAACATTTATCCGCATCGACATGGAAGATTCGCAATGTGTCGACGACGAATTGGAAATATATCGGAGACTGCAGCAAAAATATCCGGCAACTGTAGGTATAGTCATTCAGGCCTATATGCGCAGAACCATGAACGACCTCGTTAATCTTGATCATTCGTCCTCAAACGGAACACCTTTGAATTTCAGGCTTTGCAAGGGAATATACATCGAGCCCAAACAGATCGCTTATAAGGAATTTGACGAGGTTCGCGAACATTACCTGGATGACCTGAAATATATGCTCGATCATAAAATGTATGTGGGAATTGCAACCCACGATAAATACCTGGTCGAAAAAGCCATGGATATCACCAAAGAGAAAAACATTGACAAGGCAAGTTACGAGTTCCAGATGCTTTATGGCGTCACCCCCGAACTCCGAAGCAGCATTGTCAAACAAGGATATAAAATGCGCGTTTATGTGCCATTCGGCAAAGACTGGTTCGGCTATTCCACCCGCCGTTTAAAGGAAAATCCGAAAATGGCAGCGCACATTGTCAAGGCACTCTTTTTTAGGGGTTAATTAAGGGGTTATTGCAAGGGAGGTTCGGAAACGACCTCTCTTTTTTTTCTTCTTTAAAGTTGCAGGAATCTTCGCCTCTCATCGTCCTTACAGGTATGGACCATTAGTACTGCTCCATCATTTAAACCGAAAACTCCTGCTCCTGCCTTCCTTAAAGCCCCGATTTCAAATCACTCCTGATCTGACTCATTTCCTGCCATTGATTTTCAATCCAATCCCTGAAGTCCTCTCCTATTATACTGAAAAAGGCTGGTCCACGGAATGAATAAACACCGGATTCGTAACCTAAACGGGCTATATTCGTACCAGTATCGGGTACCCCCATAAGTATACATTTAGATTACGTTAAGATTAAAATATGTATACCTTATTTATTCATGAACACACATGGTACACACAAGGTATACTCAATGTATACACAAGGTATACACAAGGTGGCAGGAGATCCTTGCCGGATACCGACTTTAGGATGGCAGGAATTTGGATTTGCATGCTCGTTTACCGTGTCCTGAATGCCTTAAAACCACGGGTATTTATACTCTCCTTTCGACTAAAGAAATTGATTGAATAATAAGCTTGTTTGATATGCTAAATAGTTGGAAAAAACAGTGCATTGATGAAAAGTATTCTGTAAGTTTGGGGAACATACCCGATAAATGACCAAATGTAATGAGATTAGATTTTCAGCTCATCAGATGGTTGTTTCAACAAACAATTAATTGTCAAGTAATTAACATTGAAAACTAATGCCGATATACCCGCAGTTGGCGTGTATACAGACGTTGGTGTTAATTGTAGGAAAGACAACTTAATAATATAGAAATCAAAAATATGAAACATTTCCTTTTTGCATTATTTCTACTAGTTTTGATTATTTCATGCAATAGCAAGCAGAAGAATCCACAATCAGACAATTGTTGTGACACTCTGATGATAAACAATAAGATGTATTGCCTTGATTCAATTTCTGAGTCTTACTATAATTCGATAAATTTTAAATTTCCGTTGAAGTTAGATACAGTGCCTATTGATACTTCAGTGGTTAAGGTAATGTCTTATGGAATTCAAATAAAAACTAAAGGAAAGGAAGTATTTTTAAAAAATGATACTGCTGATAATGATTCTAGAGTTATTTATAGCTATATTAAGACCGTAGCAAATATTGGATTTGTTCATATTAAAGGAGTTTATTGGGAATGGACAACAGATTATTTGATTAATCTTAAGACCGGAGAAAATACTGCATTGTGGGAACAACCAATTCTTTCACCAAATAAAAAACTGATAATCAGTTATTCTGCTGATTTGGTTGCCACTATGATGCCAAACGGGATTCAACTATTCAAAATTGATAATGGAGTTATTCAGAAAGTTTTTGAAAAGGAAATAGAAAAATGGGGACCTTCAGAAACAAAATGGGAATCAGACTCAACAATACTGATAAAGAGGTTGAAAGTTGATTACAAATACAATGAAAAATACGATTACGTTAGAATGAAAATAAAATAACAACTACCGCCAATCGATTAGACTACCCCGCCAGTAATTACCTGACGGGGAGAGCGCCTCACTCCAATCTGTGGATACAGTTATCATACTCTACGGTTCGTTAAACAAGGAGAAATAGTGTTGGGCTTTGGTAATGCGGGCATACCTGGTACGGCTGGTCAGCAGTGATTTAGATGTTCCTTGGGTGAGTTTGGCTACAGGGAGAGCCTTAAAAGTGACTGAGACAGTATGCGGTGAAAGATGCACTGCACGTTCTGAGTGGGCATAAGCTACCCGGTCCTGCAAGGCCAATAAAAACAAAAACGAAGGTTAGTGTATTTTTCTTTTTTGATTTGTATATTTGTGTAAAATTGACTGAGAATGGATTTACAGACAAGAAAATTAAATGCAATAGGATACCTGATTAATCTTCAGGATGAGAAAATATTTACAAAAATTGAGTCAACTATTGAGTCAATAAAATCTCAAAAAGATATTAAAGTAAAACCGTTTACAAAAAAGCAATTGATTGACAGAGCAAAACGGTCTAATCAGGATTATTTATCTGGAAGATTCAAAACGCAGGAACAACTTGAGCTAGAATCTGAAAATTGGTAATAAAATGAAGGTTATTTGGTCAGACTTTTCATCAGATATTCTTGTTAAGATATACTTATACTTTAAAGAGAAGGCAGGTTATACGATAGCAAAAAGGATTAAATCACAAATCTTTGAATCAACAAAACAGCTTATAAAGCATCCTATATCAGGACAGATTGAAGAAACCTTAAAACATCTTGGAGAGAGTCATAGATACTTATTGGAAGGCAACTATAAGATTATTTATAAACAAATCGAAGAAGGTATTCTGATAACCGACGTTTTTGATACGAGACAAGACCCAATAAAAATAAACGATAAAAATAGAAATCCCAGCAGCCAATTGAGTAGACTGCCCCGGCAGTGATTAGCTGATAGGCTAGTCTCGCTCACCATCCTCCAATTAGCGTATACGATTCTCGTACTAGGCGGTTTTGCCAATAGATCGGGACAGGCAGTTAAACAAGGAGAGATAGTGGCGGGCTTCGATTATGCGGGCTTACTTTGTACGGTTGGGTAAACAGTGATTCATAAGCTCGTTGGGTGAGCTGGACTATTACCAGGATAGTGTTCATTGAGATAACTATCGGGGTGAAATATAACTTCTGCCGGTTGATGGATTCATCTGGGCACTTCCTCCCTGAGTGTCGATTGCAACATAATAGGCCATCGTAGAAAATATCTCAAAATAAAGAATAGTTTCTATATAATGAAACATTATGTGTATCTTTGTGTGATCAGGAATTAACTGAATGGACAAGCTTTTTGACATTGTTTTTTTAGATGAAACTTTTGAATTTCTCAGTAATCTTGAGAAGAAGCATTACGAAAAAATCCTTTCCAATATTCGTAAGGCTCAGACAAGACATGATCCTGAGCTATTCAAGAAACTGAAAGACGAAATATGGGAACTCAGAACTCTTTATCAAGGTTTACATTACAGATTGTTTGCTTTTTGGGACAAGTCAGATTCGGAAAATACACTTGTTGTCTCAACGCATGGGATAGTCAAGAAAACCAGTAAAACACCAGACAGCGAAATCCAAAAGGCAAAGCAAGCTCATTTACGATATTTTGAAGACAAAGAAATCACTAATCAGACAAAGAAATGAAAACACATACATTAGATGAAGTTCAAGACCAGCTTATCGGTAAAGTTGGCACTCCAAACCGAGACCGATTTGAGTATGAATTACAAATGGACCTTATTGGGCAAGCCATAAAACAGACAAGACAAGAGCGGAAATTAACCCAGGAAGAACTCGGAAAACTTATTGGCGTGCAAAAAGCTCAAATTTCTAGAATTGAAAATAATGCCAGTAATGTTACAATTGAGACTCTTATGAGAGTATTTAATGCTTTGCAGGCAAAAGTGAAGTTAAGCGTTGAATTGCCTCATTTCAAAATCAGCCTGGGGCAATAACTACTGGATACGGTTCATAGGGAGAGAAAGTTAACTGGTAGCGTAATTCTGAAAAGACTGCATTGCAAACAAAATGCACTAATCAGTTCACTTTAGGCAGAAACTATATTTAAAAAGTTCTATACAGATGTCGTTGACTATCGTTGGGTTAATAATTATCAGGACCTTTATAAATACCTGATATTACATCAAGTTGATGTATATGTTTGAAGTGATGGCGGAGGGCGAGGGATTCGAACCCCCGGTACCGTTACCAGTACAACGGTTTTCGAAACCGTCCCATTCGACCGCTCTGGCAGCCCTCCATATTATTGATAACATTGACAAAGATAATAAAATCTCTTATTTTCTCTTGCTGAACTCAGCTAATGCGGCATCTAAGAAGTCAACAAAATGATCGGCATTTAAATCATAGGCCTTGGGCTGAACCAGCATTTGTTCCTTTCCATCGAGTAAAACGTAGTAAGGTTGTGCATTAACACCATATCGTGCAATCTGGAAGTCGGCATATTTCTTTCCAAGAGTCTTTTTTACTTTCCCATCGTAGGTAGAAGTGACCCATTCGCTTTCGGGCAGGTTAGATTTATCATCAACATACAAGGCAATCACAACAAAATTGTTGCGCAGGCGATCTAGTACACGTGGATCAGACCAGACATTGGCTTCCATTTCACGGCAATTGACGCATCCATGACCTGTGAAATCAATGAACACCGGCTTGTTTTGTTTACGGGCACAGGCAATTCCCTGTTCATAATCAAAGTAGCCTTCCAGTCCATGCGGTAAATGCAGGAATTCACCAAACTTAGGTTTATCGCAGATCTCAGCGTTTGCGGAAGTCAAAACACCATTTGCATTATGAGGAGTTGTCATTTTAATTTCGTCCCTGACAATCTGATGGATATCAAAATCAAGTGAGGTCTGTGGTGGAATATAACCCGAAATACCTTTTAAAGGCGCACCAAACATGCCGGGAATCATGTAAACAACAAACGAAAACGAGAATATGGCAAACAGTAACCGGGGTACTGAAACAGTTTTATTATCGCTGTCGTGTGCAAATTTCAGTTTGCCAAGCAAGTAAAATCCCAGTAAAGTAAAGATAACAATCCAGATGGCCAGATAGATTTCGCGGTCAAGGATTCTCCAATGATAAGTCTGATCGGCGATACTTAAAAATTTCAGGCCTAAGGCAAGTTCAAGAAATCCAAGTACAACCTTTACCGAATTGAGCCATCCACCTGACTTGGGCAGATTATTCAACCATGCAGGGAATAAAGCAAAAAGCGTGAACGGTAAGGCAAAGGCCAGCGAAAACCCGAACATTCCCACAATAGGTTTTAACACCTGCCCTCCGGCTGACTGGACTAATATGGCTCCAACAATGGGGCCGGTGCATGAAAATGAAACCAGGACAAGCGTGAGTGCCATAAAAAATGAGCCCATCAACCCACCCCTATCGGCCTGTTGATCGGATTTATTGACCATCCAACTCGGAAGGACAATCTCGAACATACCGAAGAATGAGAAGGCAAACAGCATGAATACCGCGAAGAAGATCAGATTTGGTAGCCAGTGAGTACTGAGCCAGTTGGCAATACCAGGGCCAAAAATAACAGACACCAGTGTCCCGATAACGGTGTAAATACCAATGATTGAAAGCCCGTAGAATGCTGCATATAAGCGAGATTTAAGTTTCGACCCGCTGTTGTTCATGAAAAAAGAAACCGTCATCGGGATCATTGGGAAAACACAGGGCGTTAATATGGCTGCCAGACCTGCCAGGAAAGAAAAGAAAAGGAAATAGAGCAGGTTTCCTGATTTAGGCTGCAGGTCGGATCCTCCCAAAGGCAAGACAGGAGTACTTACTTCAGCTTTGGAATCTTTTGATTTCAGATTGAATGTAAATTCTGCTTCTGCCGGTGGAGTGCAGGTCTGGTCGTTACATGACATAAACTCGACAAACCCTTTGATATCGCTCTTTGCTGAATTCTTCAACCTGACTTTTTGAGTCAGCACAGCCTGACGGGTAAAATACCGAAGCTTCAGGTTAAAGGTTTTGTCAAATATCTCAGTTGGTTGGGGATCTTTACTTAATTCACCGACAAATTCGAACAAGGTGGAGTCCGCGTAATGGATGGTTGTTTTAACAGGACCCCCATCAGGCAGTTTAGTATCATATAAATGCCAGCCTTCATCAATCATGGCTTTAAAAATCAGCGTGGCTTCCTGTCCATCCTGTTTGGATTCAAAAGTCCATTTCACAGGTTCAAGGATCTGAGCTACCCCCTGATATCCAATAAAAAAAAGAATACTTATAAAAAGAATAATCCGCTTCATGGATTGTATATTGATTAATTTAGAAAACAAAAATACACAATGGATTTTATCTATTTATGAAAACTGTCATCGAAAAGTAAGATTCAATTGATAGGAAGCAGATCTTAAGGGTCATAAAAAATCCCGGTAGTTCGTACCGGGATTATTTAATGAGATTAAAATACAATCTCTTCGTGATTTTCATCAAAGAAATGATACTCTGTTAAGGTATAAGAGATCATTTCCTGAACCTGAATATTTTTCATGTATTTGAAGGCCCATTGATGCTTTATGGACCAAAGACCTTTATTCAGAAAAGCTGCCAAATAAGGATGGGTTTTGATAATTACCTTACTTTTATTTAGTTCTTTAAAGATATACCTGACTTTACTTTCCAATTCGTCAACCAACAAAACAGTTGGTGTAATTTTTCCGGTGCCTTTACAGGAAGGGCAAACCTCGGCAGTATCAACATGTTCTTCAGGACGGACACGTTGCCGGGTGATCTGTAAAAGGCAGAATTTACTCAACGGCAATATGTTGTGCTTGGTACGGTCAACAGCCATTGAATCCTTCATCCGCTCATAAACTTTATGGCGGTTTTCAGCCAGATGCATGTCGATAAAATCGACTACAATAATACCACCCATATCTCTCAACCTCAGTTGACGGGCGATTTCTTCAGCAGCAGCCATGTTGACTTCAAGAGCATTAGTCTCCTGGTCAATTCCGGCCTTCGAACGGTTTCCGCTATTCACATCAATAACGTGAAAGGCTTCAGTGTGTTCGATGATCAGGTATGCTCCATTTTTGAAGGATACAGTTTTTCCAAATGATGCTTTTAATTGTTTATCAACCCCATAGTATTCGAAAATCGATTGATTGCCCTTATAGAGCTTCACCGTTTTTTTCTTCTCAGGGGCAATTGATCCCAGATATTCAGTAATTTCTTCACATACAACAGGATCATTTACAATGATACTGTTGAAGTTGGGATTGTAGATATCCCTCAATAAAGCGGTTGTTCTTCCCAGTTCGCCTACAATAAGCGAGGGAGCATTCACCCGTCCTAATTTCTGAAATGTTGTCTCGAATTTGGTCACCAGGCGTTTAAGTTCCTGATCCAATTCGGCCACACGTTTATCTTCTGCTGCAGTACGTACGATTACGCCGTATTTTCTAGGTTTGATGCTTTGAATAAGCTTTTTAAGCCTGTTCTTTTCCTCGTTGGATTCAATTTTCTGCGAAATACTTACTTTTTCGCTGAAAGGCATCAATACCATGTTACGACCGGCAATCGACAGTTCTGAAGTTAACCGGGGTCCTTTGGTTGAGATAGGCTCTTTGGCCACCTGCACCAGGATGTTTTGACCGGTTTTAAGAATATCCGAGATTTTTCCATCCTTATCGATATCAGGTTCAGACTGAATCTTTGAAATGGAGGTAATTCTGTTGTTCTTCGATGAGGCCATTTTGAGAAACTTATTCAGCGTCGCAAATTGGGGCCCCATATCGAGGTAATGCAGAAAAGCATCTTTTTCGTATCCAACGTCAATGAAAGCAGCATTCAGACTGGGCATTATTTTTTTTACACGTCCAAGATAAATATCTCCAACTGCAAATTTAGCCCCTGTCATTTCCCTGTTCAGTTCGACCAATCCTTTATCTTCCAATAAAGCAATTACGACTTCCGAGGGAGAGACATTTACTATTAAGTCGCTACTCACAACGTTCTATGTTTTTAACAAATTTCAACTACAGACTAAAAACAGATTAAACCTAAAGCACAAGAATGCTTTAGGTTTAATACTTACAAGATCTTTAAAAGCTAATGCTTAATAAAGCAAGACTATTTTTTCTTTTTATGTCTGTTCTTTCTTAGTCTTTTTTTACGCTTGTGCGTAGCCATTTTGTGACGTTTCCTTTTTTTTCCGCTTGGCATAATAAATTATTTTACTTGATCTTTAACTTGTGCAACAAATGTTTTCGCTGGTTTAAAAGAAGGAATGAAGTGTTCAGGAATAATAATTGTAGTATTTCTGGAAATATTCCTGGCAGTTTTCTCTGCTCTTCTCTTTACTATAAAACTACCGAAACCGCGAAGATACACATTTCTTCCTTCAGTTAGGGAATCCTTCACTGTTTCCATAAAAGCTTCTACAGCTTTTTGCACTGTTACTTTTTCAATTCCAGTGTTTTTACTTACTTCGTTAACAATATCTGCTTTTGTCATCTCTTAAAATATTTAATTATCAAC
>Ga0118677_10003878_pt1 | contig 27736 bp, 20 predicted proteins | sample AliMusrvi5mmetaG_FD_86154 | JGI IMG/M metagenome (GOLD analysis project Ga0118677, IMG submission 86154) | reverse complement strand
GATATGGCTTATGCCGCTGCCGACCTCATCGTTTCCCGGGCCGGGGCCATTGCCATTTCCGAGCTCTGCGTCGTCGGCAAACCGGTTATCCTGGTTCCTTCACCCAATGTTGCGGAAGATCACCAGATGAAAAACGCCCGGGCTCTTGAATCCCGCATGGCCGCAGTGATCATGCCTGATGCGGAAGCAACAGTCAGGCTGGGACAAACGATCGTTGACCTGTTCGGGAACGAAAAGCTTCAATCAGATTTGAGTACGAATATCGCCGCCCTTGGAATCACCGGTGCCGCTGATAAGATCGCGGATGTCGCCCTGTCCCTCATCGATCCTGATTCGAAATCCGAAATGCGAAATGCGAAATCTGAGATGCGAAATCTGAAATGCGAAATGCGAAATGCGAAATGCGAAATTCCGGAATCAGTATACCTTTTGGGGATTGGAGGCATCGGGATGAGCGCACTGGCGAGGTATTTTTCGATGCAGGGGGCAGCGGTTTCGGGTTATGACAAAACACCTACAGCCCTTACGGACCAGTTGAGCAGGGAGGGGATGCAAATTCACTTTACGGAAGATGTCAGCCTTGTGCCCGCAAATCCCGGTCTTGTCATTTATACACCCGCAGTTCCCGGTGATCACGCTGAGTTCCGCTTCTTCAGGGAAAAATCGATCCCGATGAAAAAGCGGGCCGAAGTATTGGGCATGATCTCCGGAAATTACACAACCATTGCAGTTGCAGGTACCCACGGGAAAACGACCACTTCAACGATGATCGCTCACATGCTGCGGACTGCGGGTGTTGGTACCCTGGCTTTTCTGGGGGGAATTTCAAAAAACTACGGGACAAATTTTTTATGCGAACCGCGGGGGAGCAACGACACCCAAGGTCCTGACGGCAACCAGGCCCGCGCTTACTGCGTGGTTGAAGCAGATGAATATGATAAATCATTTCTGCAGCTTACCCCTCACATTGCGGTAATTACTTCGGCGGACGCCGATCATCTCGATGTTTACGGCAGCCACGGGGATATGAAAAAGAGCTTTGGGGAGTTTACCTCGAAAATCGATGCCGGTGGTTCGCTTGTTATGAAAGCCGGAACCATGGTAACCCCCGTAAATAATACCGGTTATAGGGTTTATGATTACGCCCTCAACGCGGGTGCGCCCTTTTATGCCAAAAATATTCATGTTGAGGATGGTTTGTTCCATTTTGATTTTGTCAACCCGGCCGGTATGGTGCAAGGTCTTGTTTTAGGCGTTCCGGGCATGTTCAACCTTGAAAATGCCATCGCGGCCCTGGCGGTGGGACACCTGCTGGGGATTGAGGAAAATCACCTCAGGAAGGCATTCAGCTCTTACGAGGGTGTGCAGCGGCGCTTTGAATTCCGGATCCGGCGACCGGACCTGGTTTACATCGACGATTACGCCCATCATCCTGCGGAACTAAGGGCGTGCATCAGTGCTGCGCGTGACCTTTACCCTGCCAGAAAGATCACCGGGATATTCCAGCCGCATCTCTTTTCACGCACCCGCGACCTTGCCGATGATTTCGCCCGCAGTCTTGAACTGCTCGATGATCTGATTTTGCTCGACATTTACCCGGCACGCGAAAAACCCATTGCAGGCGTAACGTCACAAATGCTCCTCGACCGGGTGAACCTGGAACATAAACGCCTGGTTCAGAAGGATGATCTCCTCCGGGTGATCATGGACCATAAACCGGAAGTACTACTTACACTGGGTGCCGGGGATATTGACCGGTTTATTGAACCGATTACCGAATTATTGTCAAACCCGAAGGTTTAGATGGATAAAGTCTTAAAAATATTAAAGATCGTATTATGGGTACTCCTCGTTTCCGGGGCGGGAGTTATGATTGGATTTGTGGAGGCGGAGCACTATAGCCAGGTATGCAAAAAAGTTGATATCCGCATCAACTATGGCGCTGCCGATGTTCTGATTACAAAAAAAGATGTCGACTCCATCCTCTTGAAAACAGCCGGGATGCTTAAAGGCAAACCCCTTGGCTATATCAATACCGGCTCGATCAAAGCTGCTATCCGGAAACAGGCATATGTGGCAAAAGTCTCCGTTTATGAAAATAATGAAGGGGTGCTTTTCATTGAAATCCGCCAGCGTGAACCATTGCTGCGGATCATCAACCGGAAATATGAAAGTTTTTACCTCGACGAATCGGGAGCCCTGCTTCCGGTCAACCCCGATTTTTCGGCGCGGGTGCTGGTGGCAAACGGTCTCATCAATGATTCGTACATGAAAAACCCCAATTACCGGGTCAATATCCTTTCATTATCCGACTCCGTATACTATGATTCGTTGCTGACCAACCTTTACAAACTGACCATGTATATCACCCATGACAAGTTCCTGAAGGCCCAGATCGCACAAATCTATGTTGCTGAAAACAGTGAATTCGAACTCATCCCCCGCATCGGGAATCATGTGATCCTGCTGGGCACAGCCGACGATCTTGACGATAAATTCAAGCGGTTGTATGCCTTTTACAGGTTTGGTCTCAATAAAATCGGATGGAATAAATACAATGTAATAAACATAAAGTACAGGAATCAAGTGGTTTGTTCTAAAATTTAAATCAGCATGGAAAAATCAGGCATCATTGTCGGACTCGACATCGGTACAACTAAAATCGCGGTGATTGTTGGCCGGAAAAACGAACATGGAAAAATAGATATACTTGGATATGGCAAGGTGCCATCCATTGGGGTAAAGCGCGGTGTGGTCGCAAATATCGACAATACCGTGCAATCCATCAAGGATGCAGTGGCAGAGGCTTCAGCCAAATCGGGAGTTGACATAAAATATGTGAATGTCGGGATTGCCGGACAGCATATCAAGAGTCTGCAGCACAGGGGAAGCATGATCCGCGAGGAGAGCGAAACCGAGATAAGCCAGCAGGACATTGACAAGCTGTGCAACAGCATGTACAACCTCAACATGAATCCCGGGGAGGAGATACTCGATGTGATCCCCCAGGAATTCAGCATTGACGGCGAACATGGCAACACCACTCCCAAGGGGATGATCGGAAGTTCCCTCGAGGCCAATTTCCATATCATCATCGGGCAGACAGCTGCTGCAAAAAACATTTACAAATGCGTGCGCAAAGCCGGGCTGGAAGTTGTCGAACTGATCATTGAACCCATGGCCTCTGCCGAAGCGGTGCTCAGTGAAGAGGAAAAAGAGGCAGGGGTCGTCCTGGTCGATATAGGCGGCGGAACATCCGACATTGCCATTTTCCATGGAGGAATCATCCGCCACACCGCGGTGATTCCCCTGGGAGGAGAGATCATCACGGAAGATATCAAGGAGGGTTGTTCCATCATAAAAAAACACGCTGAAGAGCTGAAGGTGAAGTTCGGTTCATCGCTTGCACGTGAAAACCGTGAAGAGGAGATCGTTGCGATCCCGGGGCTGCGCGGAAGGACTCCCAAGGAGATCAGCATTAAAAATCTCGCATCGATCATCCAGGCCCGCATGGAAGAGATCATTGAACACATCTATTTCGAGATTAAAAATTCGGGATATGAGAAAAAACTGATCGGGGGCATTGTACTTACCGGCGGCGGGGCCCAGCTGAAACACATTGCCCAGCTCACCGAGTTTATGACCGGCCTCGACACCCGGATAGGCTATCCGAACGAACATCTCTCCACCGACGTGATTGCCGACATGGCAAGCCCGATGTTTGCAACCGGGGTGGGTCTCGTTATCGAAGGCATCGGCCGGTACCAGAAAGAGATTGAGAAGACCAAACCTGAAGAACCGGTTGTGGAGGAGGAGATTCCTGATGCGACGGAAAAGAAAAAAAAGGGAAAAGAAAAAAAGATCAAGGATCCTGCCAGGTCAACCAAACGGTTCCCTGAAATTTTTCTCGATAAAATCAGGAATATTTTTGATGAAGATGTTGACTAATCAAGCTATTAACAATCATGCGTTGATAAATAAACGAAAAGAGACAATTTTCAATACTCTTTCTTAATAATTTTAACCCAGTAAAAAACAAGATCATGGCCGAAATGTTGAAATTCGAATTACCTAAAAACCAGTCCTCTATCATTAAAGTTATCGGTGTTGGCGGAGGTGGCAGCAATGCCGTAAACCACATGTTCCAGCAAGGGATCAAGGGCGTGGATTTTATCATATGCAATACCGATGCCCAGGCCATGGAATCAAGCCCGGTCCCCACACGGATTCAACTGGGAGCAAATCTTACCGGAGGACTGGGTGCCGGTGCCGCACCTTCGGTGGGACGGAATGCCGCCCTCGAAAATTCCGATGACATAAGGGCGGTGCTCGATAAAGGGACAAAGATGCTCTTCATCACTGCAGGCCTTGGCGGTGGAACAGGAACCGGCGCCGCACCTGTGATCGCACAGATCTCAAAGGAGCTGGACATCCTAACGGTGGGAATCGTCACCATTCCCTTCTCTTTTGAAGGACGCAAGCGCCGCCAGTCGGCCGAAGACGGTATCCGCCAGCTCAAACAGCACGTCGACGCGCTGCTGATCATCAGCAATGACAAGCTGCGGCTTCTCTGCGGCGACATGCCGCTGTCTGAAGCCTTTACCCGGGCCGACAATGTCCTGACAACCGCGGCAAAGGGAATAGCCGAGATCATCACAGTGGCAGGCTATATCAATGTCGATTTCGAAGATGTGAAAACCGTGATGAAAAACAGCGGGGTGGCAATCATGGGTACAGGCGTCGCAAGTGGTCCAAACCGGGCCCAGGTGGCAGTTGAAGATGCCCTTAATTCCCCCCTGCTCGACAACAACGACATCAATGGCGCCGGCAACCTGCTCCTGTACATCTCCTCCGGGAAGAATGAGATCACCATGGACGAGGTCACGGAAATTACCGATTATATCCAGCAAAAAACAAAATCGACCGGTGATATCATCTGGGGCAATGGTTTTGAGGAGAGCCTCGATGACAGGATCAGCGTAACAATCATCGCAACCGGTTTTGACGAAGACCATAAACAAAAAGGCCCGAGTGAACCGGAAACAGTGAAAATATACGACCTCTACGATAAGGAAGGTATAAAAATCGAAAAACGCATTTTCGTCCCTGAACCGAACATTGCGGAACCTGTCAGTACGCGGACCGAATCTTTCGTTGCGCCTGTCATGCCTGAACCTGTTCCATATTCACCCAAGCCTGAGATTATTGAGCAGGTACGCAACATCGAATTTTCCTTCGAAAAACCGGAACCCGATTTACAGCCGGAACCGGCAGAAACACTGGTGGATGAAATTCAGCCGGGCATTGATGCCGTTTTGACCGAGCCAAAGATCATATTCCGTCCCCAGACCATCAGTCACACCCAGCAGCCTGCAGAAGCTGATGTCAACGATTTCCAGTCGAAAAAAGCCTCTGAAAGGGTATCAAAACTGCGCCAGCTGAGTGAAAAATTAAAAACACATCAGCCTATCGAGCAGAACCTTTACGAAATCGAAAACATTCCGGCTTATAAACGGCGGAATGTCGAATTGAGCGATGTGACCCCATCATCCGAGTCGCAGGTATCTGATTATACGGTTTCTGAAAATTCAGATAAGACCATGGAACTCAGAAGTGAGAATAAATTTCTTAATAAAAAAGTGGATTAGATGAGCCTCGAACTGAAGATCAATGACGACATCAGGGCAGCCATGCTTGCCCGCGATGCTGAAAAACTTGAAGCCCTGAGAGCCATCAAGGCGGCACTCCTGATCGAAAAAACCAAAGAAGGCGCCCCCGGTGAAGTTGGTGAAGAGATGGAACTGAAGATCCTGCAAAAACTGGTCAAGCAACGACGGGAATCCGCTGAAATTTACAGCCAGGCTAACCGCCAGGACCTTGCCCAAAAGGAGATTTATGATGCTTCGGTTATTGAAACCTACCTGCCACAGCAAATGTCGGAGGCCGATGTAACCGAAGTGATCAAAAAGATTGTTGCTCAAACAGGGGCGTCGTCTGTCAAAGACATGGGGAAGGTGATGGGAGCTGCATCAAAAGAACTTGCAGGAAAGGCAGATAACAAGCTGATATCGGTCATTGTTAAAAGCTTGCTGAATTCGTGACACGTAACGCGTGACACGTCATGACCTTCCCGCTTTCCGCCACTCCCTGTACTCCGAAATCCATTTTGAAACACGGCAGGCTGCACCCCACATCACCTTCCATTTGCCAAAACCCGCCGGTACATCAGCGTAAAGGCGCTCCCCGCGCAATATTTTCACAAATGCCTTCCAGGCCCGGTCGCTGTCGCGTACAAAATAATGAATCTTCAGAGGAACTGCATTGAACAGATGTTTAATCCGGTTTGCCTCCAGCAGTTCCTTCATTAATTCATCATTCACCGCTTTTGTGTACGATTCCAGGGATGTTGTTTCAGCCTGAAGATAAGCGTGACATGACCTCGCAGCAAGAATACCGCTGCGGACTGCATAATAGATGCCTTCGCCAGTTAACGGATCGGTAAGCCCGGCGGCATCGCCGGCAACAAGTACACGCCCGTTGTGAAACATGCTTCTTTTAACCCGCACCGGTATGGGCCACGATTTCAGCGACATCGTTTCGGCCACCTCTATTTTGCATTTTGCATTTTGCATTTTGCTCCCTGCACTCCCCTTGTCATCTTGTCGCCCAACATTGAAATCCCAGGCTCCTTCAGCAAGATATTCAAGTAGCTTTTCATAGTAAGGCATCATCCATTTCGACAGGTTTGCCGGGCCGCCAACCCCGATGGAAAAATGGTCGCCTTTTGGAAAAACCCAGCCGTAACCCCCCGGAAAAGAGCCCCAATCAAGAAAAATCGTTTGAGAAAACGCCTTGACCACCGCAGGATCTGCCCTTACTTCGGCTTCCCAGGCAAGACCAGGCAATATGTTTTCACGCAACCCCGCCGACCGTGCCACGGCACTTGAAGCACCGTCGGCTCCAATCACGAGTTTTGAATGAAAAGTTCTCTCCCTTGTGACGACTGTCACAAATTCCTTTTCCTGAGTCAGCTCCATCACCTTTGCGCCATGAATAACCCGTGCGCCGGCATTAACAGCTTTTTGAAGCAGGAAATCATCAAGTTTGTCGCGGTTGGTGCAATACAGCATCGGTTCGGGGGAGGTTCGTTTAAAACTCTTCCTGAACCCGCTTGAAAAGACAATGGTATGGATCTGCGTTTCAAAAACAGGCGAAACATCAAAAGGAATCTCCCGCAGGATTTTATAGGTCAACCCTGCCCCACAGACTTTATACCGCGGAAAGGATGATTTTTCAAGAATCAGCACGGAAATGCCCCTGCCGGCGAGTTCATAAGCAGCAAGCGAACCGGCGGGGCCGGCACCGGCAATGATTACATCGGCATCTGTCGTCATCGGTTACATCAGGCCCGTTACTTCCTTCAGCAGTTTGTCCTTGTTGATGGGTACAACGCCTACCTCTTCGCACACAAGTCCACCGGCAAGATTCGAGATATAGGCAATCTCATTGGGAGTCCGGTTCATTGCAAGGCACAATGAAGCAAGGCTGATCACCGTATCGCCTGCACCCGACACATCGGAGATCATCCTCATATGAGCTGGAACGAAGATATTTTTGTCTTCAGCACGCTCTTTCAGGCTGATGAGAACCCCTTTGTCCGACATCGTGGTAAGTACAAACCGGCAATCAAGCATGGTGCGCAATTTCTGAGCTGCATCGATAACCGACTGGTTGTCGGTAAGGTCCTCGTCAAGGTTCAGCCCCTCTTTCATCTCCTTCAGGTTCGGCTTGAAAAGGGTTACCTGCCTGTATGCCCTGAAGTTTTTCTTTTTAGGATCGACTGTAACGGGAATTTTAGCCGCCAGGGCCCGTTTTACCACCTCCCCGATCAGTTTCGGGGTGATAACCCCTTTGTCGTAATCCTGAAAGATGATGCAGTCAATTTTCACCTTCGACATGATCTGGTCGATGACCCGCACCAGGGTAAGAAAATCCCCCTGGCCGAGGTCGTTGTCCATCTCCTCGTCCACACGCAGCATCTGATATGAGTTTCCGAATATCCTGAATTTCGTGGTAGTGATGCGTCGCGTGCTGCGTACGATCCCGTCATCGGTGATCTTCTCCTTCTTCAGCAACTCCAGGAATTGGTCTCCTTTATCGTCCGAACCGATCACTGAACAAAGGATTGGGTTCGCCCCCATGGCCCTGATGTTCATTGCCACATTGGCAGCCCCGCCCATTCGATTCTCGCGTTTGCGCAAGGCAACAATAGGGATGGGCGCTTCAGGAGAAATGCGCTCAACCTTGCCCCACAGGTATGAATCAACCATCACATCCCCGATGATCATGATGTTTAACTGGTTGAAATCCTCAAAAAGTTTTTTATAATTTCCCTCTTTATGCATCTGTCAATAATTTTTTCAGCAAACAGGTTTACCATTTACTGTGCCGCTGCATTGAAATGGTAATCGGCAATTGTTTTGATATTCTTGTTGGCCTCGTCCACATTGATCCTGCCATCCATCAAACGGATGATCCGGTGCGCATGTTGCGCGATATCCTCTTCGTGGGTGACAATGATTACCGTATTCCCCATTTTATGGATCTCCTCCAGGAGTCCCAGGATTTCGACGGATGTTTTTGAGTCGAGGTTCCCTGTAGGTTCATCGGCCAGGATGATGGCAGGGTGGTTTACCAGTGCGCGGGCAATGGCAACCCGCTGACGCTGTCCGCCCGACAATTCATTGGGCCTGTGCTCCATGCGGTCGCCCAGTTTTACCTCCTCAAGCGTCAACTTTGCCAGTTCCATCCGTTTTGCTTTGCCAATCCCGGCATAGATCAGCGGAAGCATCACGTTTTCCAGCGCCGTAGACCTGGGCAGCAAATTAAACGTTTGAAAAACAAAGCCGATCTGGCGGTTCCTGATCTCCGCCAGTGCATTGTCATCCATCTTGCTCACATCCTCCCCGTTCAGGAGGTAATTCCCGCTGGTTGGCGTATCAAGGCACCCCAGGATGTTCATCAGGGTTGACTTCCCCGAGCCCGAAGGGCCCATCAAAGCGACAAATTCATTTTTCCTGATCACCAGGGATACAGACCGCAGCGCTTCAACCAGGATGGTCCCGATTTTATAGTTTTTAACGATGTTTTCGAGGTGTATTACTTCGTTGTTCATGGATCTGATGATTAAAAACGTATGGTAAAATCTTCCTTGCTCAATTCTTCTTTAAAAAACACGATGCCCATGTGATAAATATCAATGGTCACCTTAACCTTTGGATGCTGACGGATGATATTCCACGCATCCTCCATTCCGGCCGACCAGTGAATGTCGTCGAAAATAAAAATAGTGCCCGGATGAATGTGCTGAAGACACCGTTCAAAATAGGCCAGCGTAGGTTCCTTTTTATGGTTGCCATCAAAAAAAACAAGATCAGGCACCGGAATGATCGCCAGGGCAATGTCAAGCTTGTCTTCAAAATTACCGGTGATGACATGGATGTTCTTCAACCCGGTCTTTTCGAAATTTTCACGGGCTAAATTGGCCGAATCGATGCAGCCTTCAATGGAGATGATCTGGCATTCGGGTGAGGCAAGTCCAAAATACATGGTGCTGATACCCAGCGATGTTCCAAGCTCGAGGATGGACGATGGTTTGTAATGATGAATTAACCGGAACAGAAATTCACCATTCTTCCGGTTCACAGATGAATGATGGACGATATCCCTGACCCTGACAAACCGCTGATCGCATGGAAAATCCTTGCATCGGGCACCCAGGTCCTTCCGCTTGATAAACCGGCTTCCCGATTCGAGTTCCTTGCGTAACCTGTTGACAACCCTGTATTGCGTGAAGGCATGTTCGTCTTTTAAAACATTCTTGTAAAAGCCAAAGACAAAAGGTGAGTGAATATGGTACTTCGATTGCGCCCTTACCGCATGTTTCAGATAACCAACCACCGCTTCGACCTGCCTGCTCATCGTTTTGGAATAATGCTACAAATTTAACGTAAATTCCACAGAATGACAAGTTGGACGAACCTCCGAAGGAATAGTTACAACCGGAATGAGAACGGGTACCCCTCTTTTTACTAACTTTGCTGTCAAATTAACCCGGAATGGCTGTTATTAGAAACCCGAAGATTGCCGACTACTTTTCCCTTGTCAAAATCAATCATACCATATTTTCCTTACCATTTGCCCTCATTGGTTTTTTTCTTGCGGTCAAAACAGGTCATCACGATCTGAGCATCCGCGTGCTGGTGCTGGTTTTACTTTGTGTGCTTTTTGCGCGCAATGCTGCAATGGGGTTCAACCGCTATGCTGACCGGGAATTTGATAAAAAAAACCCCCGAACCGCTTTGCGTGAAATACCAAGTGACATTATCAGTCCGAAATCAGCCCTGTGGTTTGTGATCATCAATGCCATCCTGTTCATCATAACCAGCTATTTGCTCAATTTCTTATGTTTTTTACTCTCCCCCGTCGCCCTGCTCGTGGTCCTGGGGTATAGTCTCACCAAACGCTTCACTTACTTGTCGCATCTGTTCCTTGGAATGGGTCTCGCCCTGGCTCCCATCGGAGCATACCTGGCAATAACAGCCCGTTTCGACATGCTTCCCCTTATCTATTCGTTCATCGTTATTTTTTGGGTCGCCGGCTTCGACATTTTATATGCCCTCCAGGATATTGAGTTTGACCGGAAGGAAAAGCTTAATTCGCTCCCCGCGAGGCTGGGCCGGGTGAATGCACTCCTCCTCTCCTCCTCTTTCCACCTGTTCGCGCTCATCCTGGTAGCCGCCGGGGGAATAATCGGCAATTTCCACCTGCTGTACTGGATCGGTGCGGCTCTCTTCGCAGGCCTGCTGTGTTATGAACATATCATTGTAAAACCAACCGACATATCCCGCGTCAATCTTGCTTTTGCTACAATGAACGGTATGGCCTCCGTTATTTTCGCCTGCTTTGTCATCGCCGACCTCTTCCTGCAATAACCTCCTCAAATCTTTCATTTTAACTTTGCATTTTGCATTTTGACTTTTCATTTTGCATTTTGCATTTTGCATTTTGACTTTGCATTTTGCATTTTGCATTTTGCACTTCCCCCCCCCTTTCCCTTTTTTTTGGGATTTTTCGCAAATTCGTTACTTTAAAATTGCAGAAATCCATTAAAAACCAGGTTCCCGTTTCGCAAATATCAGAAAACATAAATCCAACCCTTTGACAGGTCATTCTGTTTGAATAATTACAATAACCCGGCAGCCGTGTATTGAAAACAATTTTGAAAAAAAACGTCGGGAGTCTAATTTCACTGTCTTAATTGTCATTAATAAACTTTAAAATGTTTCATGCATCGAAAAACCTCGCAATTATGAAAACGACCATCCTGATCCTGTTTTTGATCATCGTTATTGTCCGGCCGTTGCCTGCACAGACGGATACGGTCATCCTGAAGCCCTACCGTGTATGGGTAAAGCCCATGAAGCGTGGTAATAACCTTGAAGGCATTTTATATGAAACCAGGGATTCGTCTATCCTTGTCTCCGCCACTCCGGCAATAATCAGTGATAATTCAGTCGCAAGAGCCTGTGCCGAAACATGGTCAAAAGACATTAAGCAAATCGATCTCAGGAGAGTGGGAGCGCATGGAACAGCAGTGCTGGTTGGTACCGCCGCCGGGGCGGTGATCGGGTTGATCGTCGGGTTACTGACGGCAAACCCTGGTGCCGATAAGGAACTGGATCAGCACTTTTCAACCGGGAAAATGATCGCTTTTCCGCTTCTTTTCGCAGGTGTCGGTGCTGGGTTCGGGGGAACAGTGGGCAGTGTGAAAATAAAGATCCCCATCAAAGGAAGCCAGGCAGAGTTGGAGCGCAACAGGTACCGGCTCGAAACATATTCCTTAAAAAAACAACCCTGAACCAACCCAAAATTTTCCTTTGTGCGCCTTCGTGCATCCTTCCTCTCCTTTGTGGTTACTATTTACCGCCCCCAGCTATCCCTGTCAAGCGACCGGTAATTGATGGCTTCTGCAAGGTGTTCAACCCGGATGTCTGCTGCCTGATCCAGGTCGGCAATGGTTCGGGATACTTTTAAAATCCGGTCATAGGCCCGTGCGGAGAGTCCCAGTTTTTCCATGGCCGTTTTCAGCAGCATGTTCCCGGTTTCACCAATCCTGCAAACCTCCCTCAACATCCTTGACGGGATCTGTGAATTGCTGTGAATCCCCTCCATTCCCTCAAATCGCTTCTCCTGGATTTGTCTTGCACGGATGACCCTGTCCCTGATGGCCTCGCTGTGTTCTGTCTGCCGGCTATCGCTCAATCGTTTAAAATCGACCGGAACCACTTCAATATGGATGTCGATGCGATCAAACAACGGCCCCGAAATCCGGTTGATATATTTCTGCACCTCTCCCGATTTGCATTGACAGGCAGTGGCCGGATGGTTGTAATACCCGCACGGACAAGGATTCATGGCTGCGATCAGCATGAAACTGGCGGGAAATTCCAGGGTCATCTTTGCCCTTGAAATAGTCACCACCCGGTCCTCCATGGGCTGCCGGAGGACCTCAAGCACCGTCCGCTTGAATTCCGGCAATTCGTCGAGGAATAAAACCCCGTTGTGGGCAAGTGAAATTTCACCGGGCTGGGGAATGCTGCCTCCTCCAACCAGGGCCATATTTGAAATGGTGTGATGCGGGGCTCTGAAAGGTCTTGTGAGTATCAATGACCGGTTACTCCCCAGCTTTCCGGCTACTGAATGTATTTTTGTAGTCTCCAGGGCCTCCTGCAGGTTCAGGGGCGGGAGAATGGATGGGATCCGTTTCGCAAGCATCGTCTTACCCGCCCCGGGAGCCCCGATTAAAATGACATTGTGCCCCCCGGCAGCACCTATTTCCAGGGCTCTTTTGATGTTTTCCTGTCCGCGAACATCTGCAAAATCATGCTCGTATTGCGAAGTTGAATGCGTAAAGTCATGCTGGACATCCATCCTGACGCGTGACAACTGAACCTCATCATTGAAAAACCCGATAACTTCCCTGATCGTAGTGATGCCATATACTTCAATTTCGCTCACAATAGCGGCCTCCCGTGCATTCTGCATGGGCAGCAGAATTCCTTTGAAACCCTTTTCGCGTGCTTCAATGGCAATGGGCAGCGCCCCTTTGACCGGCATCAGGCCACCATCAAGGGATAGCTCTCCCATGATCATGTATTTTTCAAGCTTCTCCGTTTTAACAACCTCGTTGGCTGCCAGGATCCCGATGGCGATCGCCAGGTCGTATGAAGAACCCTCCTTCCGGATATCAGCCGGAGCCATGTTGATGATGATCTTCTTACCGGGAATCCTATGACCATTGTTGCGCAAGGCAGATTCGATGCGCTGATGGCTCTCCTTCACGGCATTGTCGGGCAACCCTACCATGAAGAACTGGATTCCCTGGTCCATGTATACCTCTACGGTCACCATGATGGCCCTGATACCGAATACGGCGCTGCCAAATGTTTTTACCAGCATGACAAGGCAGTTTTATTGCTTAATCGGTTTTTATGGAAAAGGTGAAACGGAAAACGGGGAAAGTTATGAACAAAATGGAATCAGGGCCTGCGACAAATGACAAGTGACAAATAACAAATGACAAGTGATTGGACTATTTTTCAGGTTTATAGCCTGAAATGTTGAGGATTTTTTGAGGGTCTTTTTCGGTCATGACATCCTGTAAGGAGAGGTTGGGCTGGTTCTCAAAATATTTCCTCACAATTTGCCATCCAAGCCATTCACCCAGCCGGGCCGGAGCATCTTTTGAAAATTCAGCTGTAAAAGGACCATCAGCCATAAAAGAACGAATCAGCTTCCCGTCGGTTGTAAAAAGCATCCTGTTGCTTATGATGGCTGCCCATACGTGCGCCTCGTTCTTCACTACCCAGTCATATTGCTCTTTTGAATACCCGATCTTCAAACGGTCTTCGGTCGCGGGGATCATGGCATCGAGGAAGAGCAGGCGTTTTCCCGCTTCTATCATCTGTTCCAGCAGGGTGTTCCCGGGAAATTGCTCCGGGTATGTGATCCTCCCCAGGACTTTCATGCACTCGGGAACCACATCCGCGCGAGTCATGCGTGAAATGCGGTAAACCGGTAACCCGTCAGAGATGTAGGGTTTGAATCCTTTGCCCAGGTAATTGTCAAGTCCGATCAGAAGCACACTGTCGGCGAACTGCACCGGAAAATCATAGTCTCCCCCCGAGATATAACTGTAAATCCTCGGAATTTTAAACCCCGGGTAATAATAAAGGTAGTGCTGAAGTGCCAGGGTAAGATCCTTCTCAATTCCGGTGATCTGCCTGTACTGGCTGTCGACGGCTGCCTGAAATCCCAGGTTTCGCGGACTGTCAAGGTAGGCCCTCATCCCGTTGAGTTTGGCGGAATCGCCCAGGTCGGTACCCAGGAAAAAACGATATGCCGGTTTCAGTGATTCAAGCCCCTGCTGAAGCTGGGCCCTGTTAACCCTGAACAAATCAACATCGTACCGGTGTATTTTCACCACGGGAAGGTCTGTCTTTGAAACATCTGTATCGAGCCGGTGCCTGCCATGTCCGCATCCCGATAACATCACCAGGGAAAGCAGCAAATAAATTCCAAACCAACGCATATTCCGAATCATTTTCATCGATTTTTTGTAAGCTATCAATCCTCTGTTTCACCGCAATGGTGCCAGGGTATTGAGAAAATCAGTCAATCCTGCCTCATTTTGTGTTCCGATCAGGATGATCTTCCCGCTCTTCAGCACTATTTGAATCCCTTTGTCCCCGGCAATGTTGTATGCTTTCCCGCTTTTATTTGACCTGATTCCCCAGCCGCCGTAATCCCGCACTGGATGATAGGTTACGACTACACATTTTTCGATTAAATCCCAGTTAATCCTTAGGTACCTAAATTGAAACGGAAAAAACCGGTATTTTATTCCGTTCTCATCTATCAGGGTAGTTAGTTTTGCAAAGAGGAACAGCAGGGCAATCAAAATAAAGAGGAGCAACACCAAAGTAAATACAAGGATGAGGGCCTTATCGCTTATGGGATGATTCCCGAATTTTTGCCCGTGGATGATTTGCCTGTTGATCGCAAAGCCGAATAAACCGGCTATGAAAATGCCCGGAATGGCCAGTAAAAACCACATCCAGGGATGATTGAATTTTTGAATCTCCTTATAAACCATGCCCGAAATTTAAATCCCTGGGAAAAACGTCAATCACTGTTGATTATTTTTGGATAAAAATATAAAGAATCCATGAATGAATGGGTGATTAATAGCTATTTTTGTCCTTTATTCCATTCTTTTCCAATTTACCTGATTGATATGAAAAAACTCTCTCCCGTTGTTTTTATTTTAATGTTGAGTTGCATCACGGGTGCAACCTTCAGCCAATCGAAATTACCGATAAAACTGGGACTGCAGGTTGCCCCCAACATTGGCTGGATGAATCCGTCGACGAAGGGTTATTCCAGTGATGGCGCCAGGTTTGGAGGCACCATCGGGTTTGTCGGTGATTTCTATTTCGCAGAAAATTATGCTGTTTCAACGGGAATGAATTTTCAGTTTATGAATGGAAAACTTACCTACGCCGACCTGGCGTCGTTGGCTGCATTCGGTCAAGATACCGTTGTAAATGTAAACGTTACAAGGAAATACAACTTCCTGTATATTGAAATCCCGCTGATGATCAAGATGAAAACAAAAACATTTGGTAAAATATCCTATTTCGGGCAAATTGGGTTTGGTACCGGGTTTCGCATGAAGTCAACGTTCAATGAGCATATTGAACCCATAGCGGGCGGCACTCCGGTTGATCAGCAGTACGATTCCAAGCAAAACACCACCCTCATTCGGGAATCTTTGCTCTTTGGCATTGGCTGTGAATACCACATTGACGAGTCTTCAAGGATCCTCATTGGCATTTCCTATTCCAATTCCCTGAACAATGTACTGAAAGACAACAACCTCCTGACAGGATTGCCAATAAAAAGCATGCTGAATTACGCCGAACTCAATATCGGGTTCCTCTTTTAATCAGCCACGATGAAGATCGCCCTGGCCCAGCTGAACTATCGTGTTGGTGATTTCGAAAACAATGTTTCGCGGATTACCGAAACCATTGAAAAGGCAAAATCACAACAGGCCGGCCTGGTTGTTTTTGCCGAGTTATGCGTGTGCGGCTATCCGCCGCGCGATTTTCTCGAATTTGATGATTTTATCCGGCGATGCGATGATGCGGTTGCCATCATTGCCGGCAATTGCCATGGAATTGCCGCCATCATAGGCGCCCCCTCCTCAAATCCGGCAGCAAAAGGGAAACCGCTTTACAATACCGCCTATTTTCTTGCGGATGGAAAAATCCTGGGCAAAGCCCATAAAACCCTGCTTCCCAATTACGATGTATTCGACGAATACCGTTATTTTGAACCGAACAGGTTGCCCTATTCAGTTGTAGAATACGGGGGATTGCGTTTTGCAGTGACCATCTGTGAAGACCTCTGGAATATTGCCGACGATCCGCTCTATATCCGCAACCCGATGGATGAGTTGGTTAAACACAATCCCGATGTCGTCATCAACATCGCCGCATCGCCCTACAATTACAACCAGCCTGAAATCAGGCGCAGCATTCTTGTCCGCAATGCACTAACGTACAACCTGCCTGTGATTTATGTGAATCATATCGGAGCTCAAACCGAACTGATCTTCGATGGCGGATCGATGGTGGTCGATGCTAATGGCGGGGTTGTTGCTGCATTGAAAGAATTTGAGGAAGATTTGAAGATTCATGAATTGCAAAATGCAGATTGCAAAATGCAGATTGCAAAACATGACAGCATTCCACCCGGGAATTTTCAAACCTTCACCTCTTCAAATTCGCCCGGCAAAATCCAATCAATATTTTCCGCATTGGTCCTGGGTGTTCATGACTATTTCGGGAAAATGGGATTTTCGAAGGCGATCCTGGGGCTTAGTGGCGGCATCGATTCGGCAGTCACCCTTGTCGTGGCTGCACGGGCCCTTGGAGCGGGAAATGTCAGGGCCATTTTATTGCCATCGCAATTCTCCTCCGGTCACAGCATCGAAGATGCCATTGCATTGGCTGATAACCTGGGCGTGCCATATGACATAGTGCCTATTGCAGCGACCTATGATTCGCTGGAAAAAACGCTGCAGCCCCTGTTTGCCGGGCTTCCTTTCGACCTTGCCGAAGAGAACCTGCAGGCAAGGATCCGCGCGGTAATTCTCATGGCAATCTCCAATAAATTCGGGTATATCCTGCTGAACACCTCCAACAAAAGCGAGGCGGCCGTTGGTTATGGTACATTATACGGCGACATGTGCGGCGGATTGTCGGTACTGGGAGATGTATATAAAACACAGGTTTACGACCTGGCCCGTTTCATAAACGAAGAGAAGGAGATCATTCCCCTCAACTCCATACTGAAACCCCCTTCCGCCGAATTGCGTCCCGGCCAGAAAGATTCGGATTCATTGCCCGACTATTCCGTCCTTGACGAGATATTATTCCAATACATCGAACAACGTCGCGGCCCGGATGAACTGGTTGCGGAAGGATTTGAAGAAGCTGTGGTGAAAAGAGTACTCAAAATGGTCAACACCAATGAATACAAGCGTTTCCAGACACCTCCCATCCTGAGGATTTCGCCAAAAGCATTCGGCATGGGACGCCGCATGCCCATCGTGGGTAAATACCTGTCATAGGGAAAAACTGACAGAAAGGCAACCCTGCCGGTTGCTCCTGTCCGGGGGCACTTGTCTATTCCGCCGAAACCGATTCCACTGCCTTGATCTCCGGCAGCGCCCTGATCACGGCAGCTTCAATTCCATTTTTCAGGGTCATCTGGCTGTGGGGGCAATTCCCGCACATGCCCAGTCACCTTATGTAGACGGGATTATCTCCGGTAAGATTCACATATTCCACATCACCCCCGTCAGCCTGAAGGTATGGGCGGATCTGCTCCAGAACATTTTTAACTTTCGATTCGAGTTCTTCGTTTGCAACCATGGGAAAGAATTATTGAATGGATTTCAATTACAAGGTGCAAATTTACACAAAAACCAAAAGCCCGCGAAGGGATAAAATCCGGTTTGGCATTATTCCGGCAATTTCGGGTGCTATTCAACGTCAGAATAAACTGTTCCTGCCAGGTCGCGCAGGTTGTATCCCGACGACATGGTTTGTCCGTAGGCACCCGCCGACCTGATGGCAAGCAGGTCATTCCTGCTTGTTTTCGGTAAGGTGACCGACTTGCCGAAACAGTCGGATGATTCGCAGATCGGCCCCACGACATCGTACTTTTCAGTTGCTTCCCGGGAAGTAAGGTTTTCGATCTTGTGATAACTCTGGTAAAGCGCAGGGCGGATCAGATCGTTCATCCCGGCATCGATGATGGCAAACCGGGTGGCGACACCCTTTTTCACGAACAGGACTTTGGCAATCAGGCTGCCGCTCTGACCCACAATGGCCCTTCCCGGTTCAAAGTGGAGTTGCTGGTTGCCCTGCAACTCAATAAAATTCTTAAAAATCCTGAAATAGGAGAAAAAGTCAGGAACCGGGTATCTTTCCGGATCCCCGTAATCGATTCCCAGCCCTCCTCCTACATTGATGATCTCTGCTTTGACCCTGTTCGAAATGAACCATGCATTGATCTCGTTAACCCTGTGGCAAAGGCTTTTAAAAACATCAAGGTCGGTGATCTGCGATCCGATATGGAAATGAAGCCCTTTAAGCCGGAGATGTGCCAGTGTTTTCAACTTCTCCAGTACTTCATCGAATTCCCAGGGAAGTATCCCGAATTTATTCTCCTCGAGGCCGGTAGTGATATACCTGTGCGTCTGCGCATCCACATTGGGGATGATCCGCAGGGAGATATCGGCAGTTACACCCATGGCCCCTGCCAGTTCATTGATCACCTCCATCTCCTGGCGTGATTCCACATTGATGCTCTCTATTTTCAGCTCCAGGGCGAGCCGGATCTCTTCATCCGATTTGCCGACACCTGAGAACATGATCCCGCCCGGGTGGAATCCATTATTTATGGCCGCCCTGATCTCGTTCCCGCTCACACAATCGGCACCGAAACCCGATTTGCTGATGCGTGAAAGGATTTCAGTATTCGAATTGGCCTTTAAAGCATAATGAAGGCCATAGCCATACCTGCCGGCTTCCTTCGAACACGATGACAAAGTTTCTCCAAGCAAATCCATGTCATAATAATAGAATGGCGTACGGATCGTCCGAAATCTCCTGAGGGTCTCTTCCTTAAACATCTTCTGGAATCAAAGCAATCAATGGTTGAAAAAATGGGCGCTCAGTGCATTCAACGCCTGCTTCTTGAAGGCTGACGGGATGAGAACCGAAATATTATTCTGGCTTCCCCCGTAAGAGATCATGCGAACATGGATGTTGGAGATCGCGTTGAACAGTTCAGATGCAATATTGCTTTCAGATGCAATTCCTTCGCCGACGGCGCAGATGATGGTCTGGTCATGATCCGCTTCCACCGTTCCGTAATGTTTGAGGTCCTCGACAATTTGCGGGAAAAAGGCAAGATTATCAATGGTGAGCGACACGCTGATCTCTGAGGTAGTGATCATGTCGATGGGCGTTTTATACAGCTCGAATATTTCAAACACCTTTCGCATGAAGCCATACGCCAGCAACATCCTCCCCGACTTAATGCGGATGGCGGTGATGCCGTCTTTTGCTGCAATCGCCTTAACCCCCTTGCCGGTTGGCTTATCGGTGATGGCCGATCCCCTGGCGGCCGGGTTCATGGTGTTTTTAATGATTACGGGGATGCCCGCAACTTTTGCCGGAAGGATGGTGGACGGATGGAGGATCTTGGCCCCGAAATAGGCCAGTTCCGCAGCTTCGTCAAAAGAGAGCTCCGCAATGGGATGAGTATTCTCCACGTACCGGGGGTCATTGTCGTGGAATCCGTCAATGTCTGTCCAGATGACAACCTCGTTAGCATGCACGGCAACCCCGATGAGGGAGGCAGAAAAGTCGCTCCCCCCGCGCCTGAGGTTGTCAATCTCGCCGTAAGCATTCCGGCAGATAAACCCCTGTGTGATGAACAGCTTGCAGTCGGGCTGGTTATCCAGTTCCCTGTCGAGATTTTCACGGATATAATACTGGTCTGGCTCCTGTTCCCGGTCAATACGCATGAAATTCAGCGCCTGCAGCAGAACGGAAGGAATTTTTTTCTCCTCCAGGTGGAACTGGAACAGAGCCGAGGATATGAGTTCACCCTGCGCAAGAACACATTTGATTTCGTTGGCAGTGAAGAGATCATGCGTGAAGGAACGCAGGTAGGTGAAATGGTTCCGGATCATTTCGCTGCCTTTTTCCCTGTACCCGGCGGTTTCAAAGAGTGATGACACAACTGTTTTATAATGGTGTTCAAGTGCATTGATCCTTACATTTGCTTCCGCCGGGTTTCTTTTTTCAAGCAGACCGGCTATTTCCACAAGGGTGTTGGTGGTTCCCGCCATGGCGGAGAGCACCACGATCAAGGGTTCATTGGTCCCGGCCAGCAACCTGACTACCAACCTGATATTTTCCGGGGAGCCGACAGAGGTCCCTCCAAACTTCATTACTTTCAAATCCGGGGAATTGGAACTGGATGAATGTTCTGCAAAGATACGCATCGATGATCGATGGATGGGTAAAAAAGTATTGCATGGATGTGCCTGCGTTTGCTATTTGCTTTCTTTTGTAAAAAGCCCGCCAAAACGCAAAATGACCCCCGCGAGTGCCCCGAAAGAAACCAGGATTGCATTCAGATTTGATAAAATGCTTTGCTGGGTCGTGAACAGAAAGATAAAAATGCTTGCTGCGATCAATAATGCAGGCACCCTTAATCTGTTCCAGCTGCCGGTTTTGTGGGTCTGGGCGGTAAATTCCCGGATTTTCGACCGGTCAGCTGAATTTCGGATAAAATACTGAAAAGCCTTGTTCTCAATTTCAAATTCGCCCTGGAATGTTTTTTTAAGTACCCCCTTATTATACAACATGCTTATCGTACTCCGGTTTTTCATGTTGAGCAGGTACCCTCTCGCCAGGCCATATAAAATGAATTGTTCCTCGTTGTCCAACTGGCTCCAGGTATATGCGTAGTTGGCGCGTGAAAGTTCGGCAAAATACATCCTTATCTTTTCCACTTCTGAAGTAACCGGGTTCCTGCCCTGGTCTTCGCTCATGAACAATAACAGTCCGGGATCGAGCAGTTCGCCGTTTTCGAGTGACTGCTTCATTTTTTCATCAGTACTGCCATGAAACCCCTGTGATTCAGTTACGCAGAACATCACAGGGATGTTGAAAATGAGCTGCTGAAGACTGCCAATTAATGCATTGAATTTGAACCTGGCTGCAGGATCTTCAATGGAATCAGAAAAATCCCTGAAACCCTTCACCAACTGTAGCGGAGTTTGTTCGAGCAGTAAAACCGCCGGAGGCTTCATTAAACATGCTTTAAGGCGTTCTATCCTTCCTTCAAAATCTTCCGGGCTCAGTATTTTGTAGTCAAAATTATGAAACAGCAGGTCATGCTTATCGTCCGGGTCGGGTTCCTTTGGGCCGGAAATATCAAAGGCATGCCAATGACATGATTTCAGTTCCTCCGCAGGAATCCCATGCAATGAAACGATAACGGCGTTCCTTCCCGATTTTTTGATTTGCTTCAGCAGCACGGTGGCCGGAATGGGAGATTTATAAAGTCCCTTGTAAACATATAGCTCCGACATGATTTTCCTGACTAGAAAATAGACCAGGATGACAATAATGGCCAATACGACATCATAGACCAGGGTGCCTGTTGCTGAACTGAACATCAACCCTGAGATGTTCAGGGTGTTTTCGTTCGCGGTGTAAATTATACAGGGATTTTCCTTCAGTGGCTTGCGCGTTTCAGACCTGTTCATTAACGAGAAATCCGCAACCAGCCTTTCAAACTGAAGGAAAACCAGTGTGTCATTTCCCCCTTGCCTCGAATCTATCAGCGGATCTGCTCCGAGGCTTTCCTGCGCACTTATATATCTGTTCAGTTGCGAATTGAACCAGAGAAATACTTCATGACCGCCCGCAGCACAATAGTTATCCTTCTTCTTGCAGAATTTGAGATTTGTGTGCCATATGCACTTGAAATATTGACCTGCCGTATCCCTTTCCTTCAGGAAAACTGCATCCTCCTTTTCAAGGGGTATTTTTTCCCGGACAACCCTGGCAAGACTGTCGGTGCGTTGGCTGAGATTCGAAGCTACACCCTCATACTGATCATATATATAGAACCTGAATCCCTCATTATGAACCGCAACCATGATGATCATTGCAGGAACAACGACACCGGCGATCAGCCAGCTGAAAATAAAAGAGGTGTAGCATTTCATCCGGTGCTTATCCACCTCAGATCGTTCCGGAGTGTTCATCCCTGCAAAGATTAATAACGGCTCGAACCATTTTAAATGGGTTTTCGGCCTTGCAGTTGCATGCCTCTTTTTTTGATGCGCTTTCCGTGACAGATGATAGATAAGCCGGCTGTTGAACACACACATAACCACCACCAGTGCCACAACACCAAATAATACGAATGCAAACGAACAGTGTTGCAGAATCCCGGAAAGGTCAAGGAGCAACAGTAAGGCCGTAACAAGAATGTTGACGCGCAAAAGCAACCGGTATGCCCTGATGTTTTTCGCCGAAGGGTAAAGCCATACACGGAAGAAACTGTCACCTGTATCCTTATGCCAGATAAACCCGGGCAACCGGAAAACAAAATAAAGGATGATCAGGATGCATAAAATCACGCCAAAACAACCGAATGTAAATGTTGAAGCCTGGGCTTCATTGTAAATTACCTTGCGGGGATTGAATAAGGTTATAAGGAACAGATCTGTTGCCGGTACGGGTTGCAGGTAGGTCATGAAATCCTTGTTCCTCAGGTTGATGTCAAGGTAACCTGAATTACCGTCATTAAGCATTGTAATGAATGCATGATCGTTGCACTCGTCTGTGAGGTTATCTGAAAGGTTGAAAATTTCTTTGGAATGATACCACACCTTTCCCGATCTGTCAACAAGGCAATACTCATAATCATCCTGCAACACCGGGCTTTTCAGAGAATTCATGAAGGAGGTGATCACTACAACATTTTCATCCTGCTTGCTCTCCGAACGTTTTGAAAAGGCAATGAGCCATTCGCCGGTCGTGTTGGAATAAACCGGGTCCATGGTATACCAGTAATTCCCGATGGAATCATGAAACTTCTCGGGGTTCTTAAAGTAATCCCGGTAGTGTACATTTGATTTCGGACTGTTATCGGAATCATACGGTGATATCATGAAGGTCATATTTCCCGATTTGTCGGTCCTGAACATCATTTTAAAATAGCGGTAAACTGCCGGGTTCGTTTCTTTGTTAAGCAACACCTCGGTTATTGCGCCTGTCCTCCCGGCACTGATGGCATCATATCGGGTAAGCTGATCCAAAATTGAGTGTCGTTCCTTTGTAAATGCATTTACGATCGTGTCGTTCAGTGTTTTCAGATTCGTATTGGCTTCCTGCCTGTTTTTTTTATGAATAAGCGCTTCGGCAAACAGAATCGCTGTGATCAGCGTGACCGAGACGACCGAAATGCCTACCATTCCTGCAAGAGACCTTGTGAACCTTTCATTGGGACCTGCAATAAAGACTTTCAGAATAGGCAGGCTGAATATGATAAAACTGAATATCAGCAGAAAGATGACAACCTGGTAGAAAGGAAGTCCCCGTTCAAGGGAATTCACGGTTTGTATATTGATAAGCCCGCCAAGGAACCATTCATTCTTGTCATGAAATCCTACGGGGATGAGAAAAAGTTGATATTCCAAACCGTTTAACCGCACCTTCTGGATAAACCCACCCTTTATGAAACTTTTACTCGAGGAATCTGACTTTACGGCCGCGTCACACAGGGAAATATTTTTTGATTCAGGTTTTTTCCCGTCTCCCAGGTAAAGCTTCATTTCCGTCCTGGCTGATGAAAAAACAAGTTCGTTGTTCCTGATCAGCAGGTAATCGGTAAAAAACTCTTTCCTTAACAATGGACTGAGGAAATTTTTAACGCTGATGCTGCAAACCACCCTATCTTTCTGTGATGTCTCTGCCTTGTTTCCGGCACCAGACGGTTGGTTGTTGCTATTTTTTTTACCGGTCGGGGTTCCTGCTTTTTTCTGTTTGTTGGCTGAATTGCCCCCCTTTGCGGAATTATCCGGAGAACTTTCAGTAGTATCGATGGTGTAAATAATATTTTCAGGTTTTTCCAGGATTGATTTTCCCCCAAACAAAATATTGTCGTTGAACGTGCTCTTTGAGAATAACGACAGATTCTTTTTCCGGTCTTCTTTCTGCTTTTTTTGTTCAGATGCGCACTCCCGTGCTTCGGGCGAGTTTTCAATCGTTTTACTGAAATGGTTTACCAGGCGTTCAATGACTTTATCCTGGTCTTTCATGGCCCCCGCCAGTTGGTTCAGCGACCTGAATCCCTGCTCCTCCAGGTTTTGCCTGTTACTGCTCATCGTAACAAAAAAATAAAAACTCAGCAGGAGCATGATGGCGACAAATATGGCAACCGAGATGCCCGGGATCCCAATTTTATTAGCCGGTAATTTCATAGGCTGATTTTTTGGATAGTTTGTTGACTTGTCAGGAAACTGATCCGATTCTTCTGTTTTACCCACTCCCCGGCAGATCCTTCTTTCCTGATAATTAATGTTTTATTTGGAGGGAAGGCAGTTAGTCAGAGCCACAACAAAATGTACTGGCTTTGATAGGAAGTTTAACAGGTTGCAATGGGCAAATATAATAACACAATAACCAAAAAAGGTCGTTGTTAATAACTTTATTCAGACTGACTATTGATTTTTTATCAATTGCAGGATCAACAATACACACTTCTTGTTTATGCATTGGTTAACCTCCTTTCATGGATGGATTATCGAAGAAACCTGGTCGCCGGCTTTTTCCCGGCATTCTCCCCCCTCATTCCCGGCATCTCGAAAGTAAGTGCTCCCGGGTTGCAATCGGTTTACAACCGGGTTGGTTCCGGCTGATTCATTCATCTTCAATCATCTTCCGCAAAACCTTATAATCAGTTTTTCCGGTTCCCAAAACCGGAATTTCATCCAGTTCAATGATGCGTTTTATTCTGGCTATTGGTGCCACTCCATTTTTCAAAAGATAGCTGTTTGTCTCATCGAGGTTCATGCGGAGAGTCGTGAACAGCACAATTTGCACAGGTGTTGTTTTGTCCGACCCTTCCACTGCCAATACCTGCTTTTCCTGATCGCCGTATTTTTCCAGCAATATTTTTTCAATAAACGGGAGGCTGATCATCTCCCCGGCAACTTTAATAAACCGTTTAAGTCGCCCGGTAATGAACAGGTATCCATCTTCATCCAGGTATCCAAGATCCCCGGTTTTATAATAGGTTTTACCATTGATATCTTCAAAAGGATTAATTGTATCTTCACCCAGGTAGCCATGAAACACATTTTTCCCCCGCACGTAAATCATTCCGGCCTCTCCTGGCTTTACCTCATTCTTTGTTTCCAGGTTAATAATCAGGTGATCAACACCAGGGATAAATTTGCCGACACTATTCATTTTTTGCCTCTCCACAGGATTGGCGGAAAGTATTGGAGCACATTCAGTAATTCCATAACCTTCCAGAAGTATGGCATCAGTGGTCAGACTCTGAAAAAGTTCCTTTAACACAGGGGGCATCGCTTCAGCCCCGGAGATAACATAGCGAATGGATTTAAAATAATAGGCAGATCCGGCAGCCATCAGCATCTTTAAAAAACCAGGAGTTCCAATCATCATGTTCGACCTTGTATGTTTCAAAATTTTCAACACCTCCCTCGCATCGGTCGGATTGGGCGTATAGGCAACCCTGACCCCTGAAATCAGCGGCAGCGCGACCAATGCAGTAAATCCAAAACTGTGAAACGGAGGCAGAAATCCAAGAAAAATCGTTTTATCCTCAATCCTGATCAGTTCAAAAGTGCCATGCAAATCGCTGGTAATATTAAGATGCGTCAGGGGGACCGCTTTGGGCAAAGCTTCGCTTCCTGACGTAAACAGGATAACCGCAGTGTCATGAATGTGTTTGTAGTTCAGGAATAGTTTTGGAAATTTGGAAACAACCAATCCCCATATTTTCGAGGTGAATCTTATTTGAGGAATTTCCTTTTCCAGCAACAGCAGCTTTGATTTGATACTTTCAGGGAGTTGTTCTTCAATTTTTTTTATAAAACTGCCGGCCGAAAGCACCACTTCGACACCTGCAGTTTCCGTGCAATGTTCCAGCACCTTTTTCCCCACGGTCCAGTTAAGCATTACCGGGATTTTTCCGGCCATATAAGTGGCGATGATCAGCAGGGTTGTGCTTTGCAAAGCTGGCAACATGATTCCGACATGCCGGCCTTTCACCTTCTTTTTAATAAGCCCCGAGACAACCAGTGCTTTCAGCAGGAATGTTTTCCGGTTGGTTGATCCCACCATGGCATCGTAAACAAAGTACTCCTTTCGATTGGTAGTGAAAGTATCCAGGAATTGCCAGAGGATGTTTTTTTCCGGATCAACACGGATATAACCCTCCCTGGATAAAGCCGGATCAAGAGAGGAGGGTTTTAAATCAGAACCTGTGCTGAATTGACCCAAAACCATCAGACACAAATCGCCAATGGTCTTTAATTCATTGATTTCAGGAGAAGAAAACCCTTTAAACCGGTTCTCAAGTTCTGAAATAATTTCCACAATATTGAGCGAGTCGGCACCCAAATCCAAAACCAGGTTCGAATTTAGCGACAATTGATCAGGAGAAATGTTTAAAACCGAAGAAACAATTCCTTTAACCTTCTCTAATGTCTCTCCAGGTATAGATTCGGCATCAGTCGGTAAAGCCTGATCATGGACCTCCTCTGCTGAACCGGAAATCCTTTCAGCTACTTTTCCATTCATTTGCGGTAAATAAAAAGCATGCTTCAGGAAAAGTGCCGGTTCCTCTCCATGCAGGTTATAAAATTCTTCCAGCAATGAATTGAATGGTTTTTGTCCCAGGATCACCTTTTCCTTAGCGATTGAGGTGATATCTTCAAATTCAATGTTAACAGTACGTTTGGGTACGAAAAACAGCAGATTTGCCAGTACATAAAAAGCGCCTTTCAATAACTGGAGGAAAAAATCCGGAGATTTTCCACTCCTTGCTTTCGACCACATGCTTCCCCACAGGCCGGTTATGCGTACTCCTATAATTTGAACACCTTCAGGGATTGTGCTGACAATATGATACGCCGATTTTTTATTGAAAATTTTCTCAGAGCCTTGCCCGGCAATCTGCCCGCTGGGGTAAATCACAATATTTTTCTTGCGTCCGAAACCTTTAATAACAGAGCGGGTGATCATTTTTAAAACCTGGGTATCGCGGCTTCCTGTTTCAAGATCACTGACCCGGATTGCACCCAGTCGTTTAAAATACCATTTTACTACAGGTATGTTGAAGTATTTCTCTGAAACAACCGGGGTTGCTGTTGAAAAACGGTAGATCTGGCTGAGCAGGATGACCGGGTCAATCAACGCCTGGTGGTTGGGTAGAAAAAGTACCGGAGAATTGTTTTTTAACACCTCCGCTCCTT
>Ga0118677_10003877_pt1 | contig 27737 bp, 15 predicted proteins | sample AliMusrvi5mmetaG_FD_86154 | JGI IMG/M metagenome (GOLD analysis project Ga0118677, IMG submission 86154) | reverse complement strand
GGTTATATCGGCTTCGCACAGGGTCATCAGATCATCGATATCGTCACCGGCATCGTAAAGCAGTCGCCGCACAGCCGAATCTGTGACCTCTTCCTCTGATAAAACGATCGGTCGCATGTGGAGTGAAACCAGCTTCTGAACATATTTGCACTTGTCGTTCAAAGGTAGTTTCATCCGGTCGAACATCCGGGGGACCATTTTTTCGCCCACGAAGTTATGGGCATGGAAGGTCCACCCTAATCGCTGATCAAAACGCTTGGTTACCGGCTTAGCGATATCGTGAAGTAGCGCAGACCATCGGAGCCAAAGGTTGTCGGTGTTTTTTGAGATCCGGTCGAGAACCTCGAGTGTATGGTAGAAATTATCTTTATGCCCAATTCCGTTTATCGTTTCCCGACCTTTCAGTTTTTGAACTTCGGGAAGGATAATTGCCAGTAACCCCGTTTTTTCAAGCAGTTTAAATCCGACGGAGGGTTTTGGGCTGAGGATGATTTTATTGATCTCATCCGAAATCCGTTCTTTTGAAACAATCTCAATTCGTTTGCACTGTGTTTCGATTGCATCGAGGGTCTTGGCTTCGATGGTAAAATCGAGCTGTGTTGCGAAGCGGATTGCCCGCATCATCCTCAGCGGATCGTCGGAGAAGGTGATTTCAGGTGCAAGCGGAGTCCTAAGAATTTTGTTTTCAAGATCACCTATTCCGTCAAACGGATCAAGCAATTCGCCAAACCGGTCATTATTCAGACAAATTGCGAGGGCATTAATTGTGAAATCGCGTCGCTTTTGATCATCTTCGAGGGTACCGTCTTCAACGACAGGTTTTCGGCTCTCTGTGCGGTACGACTCCTTTCGTGCACCAACGAACTCAAAATCAATGTCGTTAAATCGAAACATCGCTGTTCCGAAATTATGGAAGACACTTACCTTCAGCCCAAGGCGTAATGATGCAGCGACTTTGGTTGCCAGATCAATACCGCTTCCAACAGTGACAACATCCACATCGAAGACATCCCTCTTGCGATTAAGTAGAATATCACGAACAAATCCCCCGACGACGTATGTTTCAATACCCTCCCGATCCGAAACAATCCCGATTTGCCTGAAAACCGGATGAGTTATATGATCTTTTAAATTCTGCACAAAATTATTTTAGTCATTACCACTGGGTGCAAAGTTAAGTATTTCAAAATAATTCTTCTTTGTAATCATCCATTTGGCAATTTGTCCATTGCTTTGAGGACAATTTTCAGTCCGTTTTCCGAGATCTTCACATTTAAGGTTTCATTTCCCCGGCTTATGATACATTCATTTTTCTTGATATGAATACTCACTATTTTGCTGAGATTGAGTATCGTGCTCCTGTCGGGTCTTATGAATAATTTGGAAAAGGGTAACAAGTTGACCTGTTCAATTTCTGATATACTTTGACTCACCAGGATCTCTTTCCCGTTTTCGGTGAAAATTCTGGAATAATGTGCCTCTGCCTTAATGACCAACAATTGTTCCGGCGATATATACAAGGGGCCCAGATTTCCCTGAAATCGGATTTTACCCTGCATCTCAGTTTCGGTTTTATTGATCTGAATATTGCTGCAAACTTTCCTGATTGCTTCTTCAAGTTCATCTAAGTCAATGGGTTTTACAAGGTAGGTAACAGGCGACTGTTTGAGTGCTTTGAGCAGAATCTCCTTTTCGGTATGTGCGCTGGTGAAAATCACCTCCGATATAATTCCTTCCAGTTCAAGTTCTCTGATCAGGTCAAAACCGCTTTTCCCAGGTAAATTGATATCGAGCAGGATAAAATGGGGTGGGGTCATTTTTGCCAAAAGCAGGGCTTCAGTTGCATTTGATGCCAATCCACAGCAGATGATATCGGGAATATTGCACATCTGAATCTTTTTCAATAACAGTTCCCGTGATTTTTCTTCATCCTCAACGATGAGGTATTTGATTTTTTTGTCCACAGTTAATTTGATTTTAAGTTCATGATAATAGTACTAAAAGTCAAAATTGTAATTGATTGGAATAACCATTTCAAATCGGGTTCCTTCGGGTAATCCTTCCTGATTGATGAGATCAAAAGTATTTATTGTAACTTTTAGGGTATTAATCAAATTGTAAATGGCTATTTGTTCCGAAAGGATTTTCAATCCCTGACCTGTTCCTGTTGTTCCAAGTTCTTTTGCTTTTGCCCGACCAACTCCGTTATCCTCCACACAAACTGAAATAGCCCCTGAATCTTTATTGGAAATGGTAACCAGCATTTTCCCGGTTCCCTCTTTATGCCTGATTCCGTGTTTTATCGCATTTTCAACCCAGGTTTGCATCAGCATATTGGGGAGTTCTTTTTTCTGATCCACATCTTCAGCCACATTGACCAGATATTCCAGTTTTTCGCCAAACCTCATTTTCTCAAGTTCGAGGTATAATTTAACGTATTCCAGCTCCTGCTCAATTGATCGGCTTGCCCTGTCGGCATCTCGGAGAGTGATGTTCATCAATCGTGAATATTTGGTCAGGAATTTATTCGCCTGCCGCAGATCGGCACTGAAAATAAAGCTCTCAATGTTGGCTAATGCATTTCCTGAAAAATGAGGAATATTCTTTGACCGGACCGATTGAAGTCGTAGTTCATTTAACCGTTTCTGTTCGGTTAGTTTGCGGATCATTTTCTGTTGCCTGTTCTTCATGAAATAAATAGCAAGAAATGCGATCAGACCTCCAAATATTAAAATTTCAATTAAATAAGCCCACCATTTCTGCCACCAGGCGCTTTTGATGGTAATGCCAGGGGAGGTTACGATTTCTGACCATTGATTACCGTCGAGCGAAGTGCGGATCTCCAACATGTAATTTCCTGGATGAAGATTGGTGAAAGTTTGCTGGGTAACTTTTGTCGGTTGTGACCATTCATCGGACATCCCTGTGAGCCGGTATTGGTAAATGATTTTTTCGGCCTGAGTTTCGGAAACGGCAAACATTCTGAAGCGGATGGAGTTAAATTTATGATCGCAGATAATATCTGAACTATTCTCCGATGCAATACCTTGCCAGTCAATGGCATTTTTTGAATAGGAAACAGATGCAAAATGAGGTATTGGAAGATAATTATAATAATGTCGGGCCAGACTGTCGGGTGAAAAGCGCAAGACCTTATCGGTCACCGTGTACCAGATCTTTCCTTCGTTATCTTCACAAAAACCATTTTGTCCCCCATCCATAGCAATATATCCGTTTTCGGCGCCAAATTGATAGGCATCAGCACTGCCACTGTTGTAAAATTGATCGAGGTTAATCAGATACATATTCTTTACTGTTGTTGCCATCAGCCACGGTTTTTTGATGAAAATGGCTGAGATACTCCCTTTAATTAAATTAGGGAGAATTTCGGTTTCGCATTTCCCGTCATCGAGGTATAAGCCAACAGGAGTCCCCTTCCAGATATTGCCTTTCGAGTCCTTAGCCATGGAAATGACGCCTAAATTCTTCACTGATGGATAGGGTTTGAGAGAGTCGCTATCGAGGATAAACTGCTTTCGGAATGATCCGGCGATCACATTACCCTCGCGATTAATGCAGACACTTACAATATTATGATCAAAGGGTATTTTAAGTGTGGTTTTCATTGTTCCTTTATCTATGATTTCAAGACCTGCAATCTTGCCTAAAATCAACCTGTTGTGGTCATTGTCGTCATAAAAGGACATAGGTACATCTTTGGTATTCCTATATTTACATTTTTTTTTATCTATTATCAGCATTCCGTAGGCTGATGGGATATAAACTCTACCCTCCTTATCCCTGATCCCTCCCATATAGATCGCTTTGAATTTTGAAGTGTCGGCAGGTGGAAGATTAAACTCTTTTTGTTTGTAAATTCTGATCTCCTCCTTTTTATTGAGCGACCATACTCCTGTGGAATACCCGCCGAACCACATAGTACTATCAGGGGCGCATGCCAAAGACCAGACATTATCTAACGATTTTGTGATATTAAAAATATACTGTTCAAAATCCAGTTTGAACATATTAATTATCCCCTCCTCAGTACTTATCCAAAGATTATTTTCCCTTCCGATAAAAAGATGACGGGGGAAATTAAGTGAAGCAATAATTTGATTTTGTGAATGGTTGATTGTACAGACCTGACGGTTTTCATCCAAAAAAATAAATTGTCCCGACCGGTTAATAATAAAGGTATTGGGTTCTGCCCAGCCATATAAATATATTGAGATGTTTTTAAAAACAGGGGTGCAATTCCTGAAATCTTTACTAAGGCGGAAAATGGTTTTGGTAGATTTCTGGTAGGCAAATATGGTCGAATCGGTGGGATTCATTGCGAAATTATCGAACTGTACGGGAAGAGGTTGACTTACAAATGTGTCTTTTCGAAAAAGCCGGACGGTATCAGGACTTAAACAATATCTCGTTTTACCATCACTGTATGACAGAATGATGGGTTTGTTGCCAATTTGTAAGGGTACAATCAATTTGCGGGTGAAATCATACCTGAAATGGACAAAATTCGATATATCCCAGCCATCTTTTCTGATGTTAAAAATATATAGAGAGTTGTCTGCAGAATTAAGGAAGCAACTGGCCGTGACGTAGAAACGGTAGTCACCCGGGGTTTTTATATCCTCAAACTTCCATTTTTCGGGATTGTCTTCCTCGTAGGTGAATTTAAAGAATTTTGTAACTGAGTTGACAATAAACCCATTGGCGGTTTCCAGAATATTCTGGATATTGATCCGCTCCCCATCCTTTGTATCCACGAAATTCTGAAAACGCAGACCATCGAACCTGCTAAGCCCTCCCTTGGTACATATCCATAAATAACCGTTGCTGTCCTGAACAATTCGGTTTACCTGAGATTGTACCAGACCGTCGTAGGTAGTATATTGTTTGAAGGCAAAATGCTTATCAAGGTGCGGTTGCGCAACACCTGACAAGGAGATAAGAAATAAAAAAAGCGCAGTCAGCCTCATAAAATGTTGTTCAGTTCAGGTGATCCATTACAAATATAGAATTTTAATGCATGTATTCAATTGCAAAAGTGAGGTAATTTTCCTGAATGTTAAATATGTTAATCATGCTCAGATCCCCGAAAAATTTTAGCCTCCAAAGGAGAAATTTTGGCACGTTCGTGCAATAAAATGATGGGTTCATGTTTCAATCTGCCCAGCTCGTGAAACCATCTAAGGCGTTGGTTTTATGGGTAGTTAATTTCTTTAGTTTTAGTGCTGGAATTCAATTAAAATAATGTTGAAAATAAATAGGCCGGAGTTCACAAACCTTTGCGATTTTAAATAAACTATATCCTGAACATACATCCTTATAAAGTTATGTATACAAAAGAATACGACTCTCTTAAACAAGCGCAGAAATGCAATCTTACAAATCCTTCATTTCGATTTTTAACTGGGAACAAATTTTTCCCTCAGTTGATCTGTTCTTCCAGATTTGGATTTCTTTTCTTTGTTTTGCTATTTTATAATAGCATACTCTTTTCCCAAACCCCCATTGCCAGCTATTCGTTTAATGGCAATGCAAACGATGTGAGCGGGAATGGCAATAATGGAATTCTTAGCGGCGAAACCACCAATCCTGTTCTTACGGCAGATCGATTTGGGAATCCTAACAGCGCTTACCAGTTTGGCGGATTTTATAATAAGAACTGGATACGGATACCCAATAGCAGCAGCTTAAAGTTGAATAACCAGCTGTCAATATCAATGTGGTTTAATCAATGTTCATTTGCAGGAATGGATGGCTGGGGAAGTTTTTCCAATAACGGATATCATATTTTAATCAGTAAAGCGGGAGACGGGATATCCGCAAACCCGGGATTTGATGTTGGGATATCTACCGATACCAACAATTTGCTTCAGCTTTACATTGGAAATACAAATGGATATGGTCCACCACGCAATTTTGATGCAAGTACATCAATTAATTGCTTTGACACCTGTGAATGGATCCATTTTGTGGTTGTAGTCGACAATGACAAATTGCAGATGTACTTTAACGGACGAAAGACTTTAGATCAGACGATTACCCCTGCAGATTTTACAAATGCCAATACGCAGGACCTTTTTATAGGCAGAATGAATGGAAGCAGTATTATATGGTATCCTTTCAACGGTAAAATTGACGATGTAAACATTTACAATATCGCATTAACCCAGGCCCAGGTGACTACTTTAATGGGCAGCTACAGAAGTCCGCTGGCGGTGAATAACACCATTACCCTGGATAGCCTTGTTACCAGATTAGCGTGCGGCTCAAATAATGGGAGTATTTCAATCTACCCCAACAGCAACAATGCCCCCTACCAATTTTCGATTGATGGGGGTGTTACCTATCAGGCTTCGGGTATCTTTCCCAAATTGGGTGTAGGGAAATATAATGTTAAGATCAAAACCAATTGTAATCAAAAGGATACCGTAATAAATGTCGAAACATCAATTATTATCACAAAGACATTAACACTTTGTCAGGGGCAAAATTATCTGGGCCACGCTGTAACCGGAAAATATGTCGATAACCTTAAAACTGCCAGAGGGTGCGATTCGATAATTACCACAAATTTAACAGTAAACCCAAAACCTGTTGCAGGTTTTACGGTTCTTCCCATTGTGGTGTCGATCGTAAAACCCGAGGTATCGTTTACTGATAAATCGACGGGTTCGCCCCCTGTAACCTGGCACTGGTCGCTCGGAAATGGTGATATCTCCAATGTTCAGAATTTCAATTATACCTATAAGGACACTGGAAAATATAAGGTGACGCTTTTGGTGAAAAATCAGTTTGGCTGTGCCGATTCAATATCTTCCCATGTGACCGTTCAGCCAGGTTATTCAATTTTTATTTCCAATGCATTTACCCCCAATGGTGATGGGATTAATGATACTTTCGGACCGGTGACAAAGGGTGTCAGTTCGCTGGAGATGAGTATTAGCGACCGCAATGGCCGAATTGTCCACAAGATTGATCAGATAAATGGAAGGTGGGATGGGTTGATGCCATCGGGAAGTGAAGCGCCCCAGGGAGTTTATTTCTATCTCTTAAAGGCGTTAGGATATGACGAGCTGGAATATATCCGTCAGGGGAATGTGAACCTTTACAGGGATCAGGTGAATCTGGTACCCAATCCGGTTAAATCTTCAGCTGTTTTAAATTTAAGCGGAAGGTTTTCGGGTGAAAAAACCATTGCGGTGTACAGCGCTGCAGGTATTCTTATCAGGACGTTTAATACTGCTGAGGATATCGTTTACCTTGATTTTACCTCTTTAAATTCGGGACTCTATTTTCTTAAAGCTTCAGATTCTTCCCAGCGCCTTGATGTTAAATTTATTAAAGAATAATGGCTATGCATAAGATTATCCTTGAAACTATTTTTTTCATTGCCATTGTCAGTTTCAGCTTCAATGCTTCTGGACAGCGCAAAAACGTGATCATGGGCGATCAGTTCCTTGAAAACAAGCAGTATACTTCGGCTATTACCTGTTATACCAAAGCGCTTAGTAATTTTGAAGGTGAAATGACAGAACGCAATGAAATTATCTTTCATCTGGCTGAATGCTTCAGGATCATCAATAATTCGCGAAAAGCAGAGTATAACTATCAGCTTTTGACCAGGAACAAATATGCAGAAAAGAAACCAATCGTTTATCGCAATTATGCGACGGTTCTGATTACTCAGGGAAAATATTCAGATGCATTAACTGCATTCAATCTATATCTTGCTAAAGTTCCGGATGATCCCCTTGCTCTAATTGGCAAAGCATCTTGCGAACTTGGTTTACATGATACGCCTGACCTGGCAAACTGGACCATTAAAAATGTTCGCGAGATCAACTCCACCTATGATGACTTCTCAGCCGTATATGGGGACAATAAATTCAAAACAGTCATCTTCTCATCCAACAGGAAAGGGGCTACGGGTAAAGATCAGGATAACTGGACTAACGGATACTTCTCCGATTTATTTATCGCTTCAAAAACAAAAGGGGAGAGCTATAATGCTCCTGTTCTGGCCGATCTCTCGGGTCTGGTTGATACCAAAGCCAACGAAGGGGCTGCAATGCTGGATGACAGGTTTAAAAAAATCTATTTTACACGGTGTGAAAAGGTGCACAAGGGGACTGAATATTGTCAGATACTTCAGGCGGATAGAAAAGGAACCGGATGGGCTGAGCCAATTGTTATCTTTAAAGACACGCTTGGGAATGTTGGTCATCCGGCTATAACTACTAATGGTCTTACAATGATTTTTTCTTCCAACCGACCCGGTGGAGTGGGAGGGAAGGATCTTTGGAAAACAATCCGTCCATCATTGCAAAAGCCTTTTGGACCCGCCGTCAATCTGGGCAATTTAGTCAACACGATTGGAGATGAGCTTTTCCCCTCGCTATATGCCGATTCTGTATTGTATTTTGCATCGAACGGCAGGGTCGGATTGGGGGGATTGGATATCTACCATGTCACACTTGGGAAAAACGGGTTGTCAGAGGTGGAGCATCTGCCACAACCCATCAACTCCTCTGCCGATGATTTTGCCATCAGCTTTGAGGGGAACAAACAACGCGGTTTTTTTTCTTCACGAAGGCCGGAGGGTAAGGGTGGCGATGATATTTATTACTTTGAGAAAACCGAACACAAAGCTTCTATAATCGGGTCTGTCAGGGATGAGGTTTCCAAACAACCGATTACTCTGCTGCCTGTTTTTGCCACAATTGGCAAAGGGGATACCATTCATGTAAGTACTGACAATTCAGGGTCATTCCATATTGCCAATGAACAACTTAAAGAGGCGACCAACTATACACTTATCTTCTCTAAAGAAAGTTACTTCACAAAAAAGAGGGATGTAGCAATAGCTAAAATCAAGCGGGATACGGTGTACCATGTCAATGTCGAATTGCAGCCAATTCCTGATCAACCGATTGTACTTCCGGATATCTATTATGAGCTGAATAAGTGGGATTTGAAGTTGCAATATCAGGATTCGCTTATGCTGCTTGTTAATATCCTCAGGGATAACCCCACAATTGTGATTGAACTGGCTTCCCATACCGACTCGAGGGCATCGACCGAATATAATGACACCCTTTCATTAAAACGTGCCGAAACGGTAGTGACCTTCCTGACAGAAAAGGGGGTTAACCGGGCGAGATTAATCGCAAAAGGTTATGGCGAGCGGATACCAAGGGTATTGACTACAACTATTATCCGGGATGGTTTCCTGTTTGATAGTGGAACCATACTTACCGAAGCGTATATCCTTTCAATTCCGGATGTGAAAAAGCGAGAGGCAGCTTACCAGTTGAATCGCAGGACAGAGTTTTCAGTAATCCGAAAAAGCCAAAAATGATGAGAAAGATATATCTACTACCCCTATTTTTACTATTCGTTATTCCGGGAGTGGCCCAGGTGCAGTTGACCCAGTACTTTCTGGATGAAACGCTCTACAATCCTGCTTTTGTGGGCGCTAATGATGCAATTTGTACGAGCAGTTTCCTCCGGAATCAGTGGATGGGGCTGACTGATGCAAACGGGAATAAGGTCGCGCCACTTTCAGGAGTTTTCAATTTTCATGCCCCTGTTTACAGTTTAAATGGTGGGATTGGGATGAATGTGTTTTACGACAAAATAGGTTTTGAACAAAACCTTGGGGTTAAGTTTAATTACGCCTATCATGTTCCATTCAAAGACGATAATAACCAGCTTGGAATTGGGATTGGAGTTTCGGTATTTAATAAAACCATTGATTTTGGCCAGCTGATCCTTGAACAACCCAATGACCCCCTGTTTCAATCCGCAAAAAAAGAGAGCGGGATTATCCCTGATATTGATTTAGGGATACAGTACCAGCTTTATAAAAAGATGTACGCCGGAATTTCAGCGGTTAATCTGATGGAGTCCTCTGCCAATATTGGCAGTGTCCGTTACGCTCAAAAGCGGAACTTCTATTTAACTGGGGGATTTTATGCAAAGCTGATTGATGAACGGAATAACGTATTGTTCCTCATCCCCTCAATTCTTGTTAAATCGAATCTGACCAACGTGCAGGCAGATATCAATGCACGGGCCGAATACAATAACCGATACTGGGCAGGTGTTTCATGGCGGTATCAGGATGCAGTGGCAGTTATGGCGGGGGTTAATCTCAATGGCTTCAGAATTGGAGCTTCATACGATCTTACTACCAGTTATTTATCTGGGTCATCCAACGGAAGTGTTGAATTCTTTGTTGGTTATTGCCATCCCATCGGGCCTAAAATAAAGAAGAGTTGCAATTACAATACAAGGTACTTGTGACTGAGTAAATTTTGGAGAGTCCGTTAGAAAAAACTTTAGTCCATTAAACTGGATCAGGTTGTATTGAACCGGTCATCTAAGGCTATCCTAATTCAATGTGGAAAGTCCATCGAGATTAATAAAACTGTAAAACAATAACTAAACTAACTGCTAAATATTTGCCAGTTCGTGAAGAGGAATAGCCTTTCCGTGTATAAAATTGCCTTGTTCGTGAAGGAGTCTTAGATACTGGATTTATAAGGTGTTATATTCCATAATTTTAGAGATTGAATGATGGAATATTTTAAATTAAATTCGCATGAAAAAGTCAGTTATAGCAGAAATCAATGCTCCGGAACGTCCTTTAAACGATACCCATTTTTCAGAAGCGAATACTTCGGAGGCAACCTATGTCTGGACCTGTTTCAACGGGATTAAATTATTTATTCCCTATAGCAGTATTACCCATTTCCCATTAAAAATCAGGGGGAGGAAAATAAGGTTAAACAGTCAACAGTTCAATCATTTACTGTGATAGACCCCAACCTGGCCCTCCCAGGTGCTTAGATCATGCAGTAGTGGCAGTCCAAAAACTCAGTGGCCCTATGTGAATCCTCAGTGGCCTCTGTGTAACTAATTATATCACAGAGCTGACAGAGTAGGCACAGAGTCATGCAGAGACAGAAAGCGATTTTTTCAGGCTTTTTAGACAACCTCTGCATATCACCAATTACGAGTCATTTTATACTTATGCAATACCATCTGAAACATTCGCATTTTCCAGTGGCTATTTTGCATAGGCGGTTGATACAGGACCTTTCCCTCGTTTGAAGTTAACTACCCCAAAGGATTGCAGGTAACGACGAGGAACGGCTCCAATACCAATCCTGATGAACTTATTGCCAATATTGACAGAACGTAAAATAAAAGATTTGTCCGGAAGATTGGTGAACTACCAGCCGATTTAAGAAAAATCGTAACTGAAAATCTCAAAATAGTCTTGGACTTAGAATAATCCTACGCCTTTTAATCTTAGTAATCCTGTTTTTAGTTTACTTTTTCTGTAAACCTATTTCAGGACTAGACAAGGACTTGACTCGTCACTTAGTCCCTAAGTCTCTCTATCCCTTCGTCCCCTCTCCCTCACAGTTTCCCACTCACATTCTCAAGCTTCATCCCCCTCGATCCTTTTATTAAAAACAGGTAACCTTCGGGATTTTCAATCTCCAGAAATTTGGTTAATAATTCAATGTTGTCAAATTTCCGATAATTAATCGATGCATCGCATTTCGAAAACTCCTTTCCAACAAGTAATACCATTGAGAGTCCTCCTATTGACGTAAGAAAGTCTGTTATTTTCTGATGCTCTTCATGGGCTGCAGCACCCAATTCGAACATATCACCCAGAATAACCCCTTTGAGTGGCGATTCGATTGTTTTAAAATTTTCGAGGGCAGCCTCCATACTTGTGGGATTGGCATTATAGGCATCCATCAAAATCTGATTTCGGGCGGTTGTAATAAATTGTGAGCGGTTGTTTGATGGTTTATACGACCCGATTGCTTCACTGATGTCTATAGGGTCAACACCGAAATAATTTCCAATACAGACTGCAGCGAGGGCATTTTCAAGATTGTATCCTCCTACCAGATTGGTTTTTATATAGAGCCATCCTTTTGGGAATTTAACTTTGAATACGAGGAAAGGTGAGGATTGAACGATCTCACCTTCAATGCCTTCACCTTCAGGAGTCGTTCTGTAAGCGATTGTTTCCAATTCACCTGCCAGCTCCTTTAAATCGGGATTGGTCGTATTCCTGAAGATCTTTCCTCCTTTCTTCTCAATAAAGCGGTACAGTTCTCCCTTTGTCCTTTTAATACCTTCGAAGGAGCCAAATCCTTCAAGGTGTGCCTTTCCTACGTTGGTAATCAGTCCAAAGTCAGGCAAGGCAATTTTACATAATTCAGCAATTTCGCCCGGATGATTGGCACCCATCTCAACGACCCCTATTTCTGTTGTGGCATTCAATGATAATAGGGTGAATGGCACTCCAATATGATTGTTGAGATTTCCTTTGGTTGAGGTAATGTTGTATTTTTTTGATAATACCGAGGTTATTAGCTCTTTGGTTGTTGTTTTTCCGTTGGTACCGGTGATTGCAATAATCGGAATACCAAGCTGAAGCCTGTGATATCTTGACAACTCCTGCAAGGTAGTCAATGTATTGTCGACTAAGATATAACGATTACTAATTTTGTATTCTGCCTCATCGATAATTGAAAAGGCTGCACCAAGATTTAAGGCATTTTCTGCGAAAGTATTCCCATTAAAATTTTCTCCCTTCAATGCAAAAAAGAGAGAATCGCTTTCTATACAACGGCTATCTGTAGAGATTACAGGGTGCTTTGAAAATAGCTGATATAACTCTTCGATTGACATGGTATTTCTATGAATTAAAAAACCCCATTTTCAAGATGAGGTTTTTTAAAATGATTCCTGTTAAAAATCTTATTTGGTGTTTGAATCTCCAAGATGGGTCATTGCACATCTGAACCCGATATCATTGGTTGATTTGCGCTCGTCAAGAAACCTTCTTGCTCCAGGACTAAGCCAATAGGCACGATCTTTCCAGCTTCCCCCTTTATAAACCCGGCTGTGATCTGAAATCCTCGATACAGAATTTCCTGCTCCGGCCGCATACATCTGGGTGGTTGCTGCAGGATCGGTATTGTTTTTCCAGTCATCGGATTCAGAAATGCCCGATTGTGGATCACCATCCTTGAAATTAGTATAATTTGCAACAGTGTCTCTTACAAGTTCTCCATACTTGTTTTTGATCATTTTACCGTCAGAACCACGGCGGAAATTAGTATATACGTTTCCTCTGAGGGGCTGGAATTCATTTACATACGAAAAAGAATTTGGTCTGTAAACATCCTGGACCCATTCATTTACGTTTCCAGCCATACAATACAATCCATAATCATTTGGTTGAAACGAGATAACAGGAGCAGTTATCTCGTACCCGTCATTGAGATAGCCTGCAACACCCATGTAGTCGCCACGTCCTCTGACAAAATTGGCGAGCATATCTCCTTTATGTCTTTTTTCAGTATTCCTGACCTGATTTCCATTCCATGGATAAATACGTCGCTCTGTTACAACCTCTTCTTCTGTATTTCCGGCAAGACCAAGAGCGGCAAATTCCCATTCAGCTTCGGTTGGGAGCCTGTAGCGGGGCATGATAAGGCCATCGGACATATTAACCCGGCGTGTGCCACCATCTTTGCTTAAGTTTTTTATAGGTTTTTTCCCTTCAACTCCGTCATAAACTGCGTTAAGATAGCCATCAGAGGTAAAAACCTTATCTCCCGTTTGTGCGAGGTCAGGTTCCAGTTTTTTGCTATTTATCAGAATACCCTCATTCGCCCGGTCGGTTCTCCATCTGCAATATTTATCAGCCTGAACCCAGCTTACCCCAACCACGGGATATTCTGAATAGGCTGCATGACGCAGATAATTCTCAAGATACGGCTCGTTATAGGATAATTCGCTACGCCACACCAATGTATCGGGAAGTGCTGCTTTATAAACTTCCAGGTCATTCGGATAAACACGCTGCAACCAATAAAGGTATTCGCGCCAGTCGACATTTCGAACTTCTGCCTCATCCATATAGAAAGAGGCGACAGTTACTCTGCGGGGAGTATTATTCCCTTCAAACATCACATCCTGCTCCACACGCCCCATGGTAAAAGTCCCACCCTGAATGTAAACCAAACCCGGACCAGCAGTCTGGGAAAACCCTGAGCGATATTCAAATCCGCCATTCTTGGGATTATTATAAGACCAACCCGTTGTAGATGAAGTACTTTTCTTCTTTGAACTTGCTGCTTGACGAAAAGGACATGCTGTAACAATCAGCAAACATGCAATCAGATAGACAAAAACTTTGAGCTTCATATTTCGATGTTGTTTAAATTCACGCTATTATTAAAGTACAAATATAAGTAAAAAACATATATTTATAAACAGTATACATCCGGTTGGGCAGTTTCCTGCCACAGAAAATACAGCGGTACAAATATATTGGAAAATATCGAAATCAACATGAATAATTTTATTCTCTAATAGATGAAATTGATAAAAAGATGATTATTCCGAAAATGTAAATGAATAAGTTTTACGTCAGGCTTTTAAAAATTGCAAATAAGTAAATGATGGGAGTCAGTTTCCTTTATGAACCTTGGTCTTTTAAATGAAGAATTCTGATATGGATCCAAATTCGAACCAATTTTTGTTTGTGTTCTCATCTAAGTGCACTAATATTGGCGGCAATTAGTAATGCGACCTTCATTTATGAACCGACTCCTTGTTTTATTGATATTATTTACCACGCAGAATGTTTACTCAGTTAGCCTGGCAGTGAGAAATCTGACGTTTCTGAAGGAAAATAGTAATTCAATGATATGTGAATCGGACGAATTGTCATTTGTACGGGATTACAATTGGCTGAAAACACGGGAAACAGATAGTGTGGTGTTGAATGAGGATACAAAGTCTGCGATAATTGCGAATTCCCTGCTGGCCTCAGGGCGATGGGTGAAAGTTCAAACCGGCCAGTCTGGTATTCACAGAATCACATTCGCTGCCCTTAAGTCGCTTGGATTTCAAACACCACAAAAGGTTAAAGTGTTTGGGTTCCCTCCAGGGCAACTTCCTCAAATGAACAGCACTCCTTCTGCTGATGACCTTGTTCAGTACAGCACTTTCCAAACCAGGGATAAACAGAACAATGATTGTCTGCTTGTTTATATCTCAGGTAGCCTGAACATGATATATGATTCCGGGTTAAAGATATTTATTCCTGATATTAACTATAATGCACCAGGGTTGACCGTCCTCTACCTTTCTGATGATATTGCAAATGAACAATCTGTTACACAAGTCGCTTCTAGAACAGAAAGTTCTTCATCCATTGTCAGTGAGTTTGATGATTTTGCCTTTTTCGAAAAAGAGGAGTACAATCTGATCCAGTCAGGAAGCCGATGGTTTTCTTCACAGCTAAGTTCTGCTGGTTCCTTGTCGCAAACATTTAAATTCCAGGATCATGTGAACAATGAACCTTATACGATTTCTGTAGCTGCTGCAGCCCGGTGTGATATCTCTTCCTCGTTAAATATAACAGTTAACAATGCGACGATCGGAACAATGAACTTTGGTGCCTACTCCAATTTTGTTGAAGCCGATTATGCCGATCTGAAGGAACAGATTTTTAAAGTACCGGTTGAAGGAGACGATCTTAGTTTTCTCTTGAAATACAATTCGACAGTTGGCGGGATTTGCTGGCTCGATTATATAAGGGTTCAGACACGTCGGAAACTTGCCATGCAGAACGGGCAATTACAGTTTTGTGATACCCGCTCCGTAAAACAGGGAAATATTACTGAGTTTCGGATTGGAAACAGTACCGCCGTATCACGGATATGGGACGTTACTGCTCCGTTAAAACCAATAGAAATACAGTCTTCGGTAGCATCAAATATCCTCTCATTTAAAGCCGGCACAGATACACTTCGCCGTTTTGTTTCCTTCGATCCCCTTGCTGATTTTCCCGGAATCGAAAAGGTAGAGGAGGTAACCAATCAAAATCTTCACGGACTTGGTACCCCGGATATGCTGATCGTTACTTCTGCTGATTTCCGGTCTGAAGCGGACAGACTGGCAGCCTATCATCAAAGCAAAGGGATGGAGGTGTCGGTTGTCAACGTTTCGCAGATTTACAACGAATTTTCAGGAGGTATAAAAGATGTAACTGCCATCAGAAATTTTGTGAGACACCTTTACCGTAAATCGTTAACGAACAATGTTCCCAAATTAAAGTACCTTTTGCTGTTTGGGAAGGGTACCTATGATAATGTACATCCGATATCGGTTGAAAATCCATGTTTTGTACCTACATGGCAATCTGAAAGTTCGATAAATCCGGTTACTTCTTTTGTGTCGGATGACTACTTTGGATTACTTGGAGAGAATGAAGGCGGGCAAACAGGAATAGTTGATATTGGGATAGGACGTATTCCATGTGGAAGTTTGGCAGAAGCAAAAGCAGTGGTAGACAAAACGCTTCATTATGGTTTGTCCCCGACGATGGATGAGTGGCGGAATATCGTTTGTTTTGTTGGAGATGACGAAGACAATAATATTCATGTTTCCGCTTCTGAAAATCTGGCAGATTTTTTAAATCTTAGTTATCCCTCTTTTTATACCGACAAGATTTATCTCGATGCCTATAAGGCTGAAACAACTCCGGTAAAAAGCTACCCCGGGGTAAATAAAGCGATCAACAGCCGTATTAAAGATGGAATGTTAATTTTCAATTATGTTGGTCATGCAAACGAGGAAGGGCTGGCTCAGGAGAAAATATTGACAATAAGTGATATCGACAGCTGGAGTAATACTGACAAGTTGCCTGTTTTCGTTACTGCAACTTGCGAGTTCAGTCGCTGGGATTTAAAAAATAAACAGTCGGCAGGCGAACATGTCCTTTTCAATAAAGTTGGTGGTGGAATAGCCCTTTTTTCCACTACCAGGCTGGTTTATGCCTCGTCGAACAGCGAAATAAATAAAAGTTTTTTCAGGTATGTTTTTGAAAAAGACAAGGATGGAAATGATCTACGGATGGGAGATATTATTCGTTTGGCAAAAAGCGAACTGGGAGGTTCTATCAATGCCTCTAAATTTGCATTACTGGGAGATCCTGCCCTTCAGATAAGTTACCCAAAAAATAAAGTGAAAACGCTGGAAGTAAATAGTCAGGTGGCAGAACAACTGACTGATACCATAAAACCACTCTCAACGGTTTCTGTCTGGGGTGAGATACAAAATCTCAAAGGTGAAAAGATTACGGGTTATAACGGATTTTTGTATCCGACTGTTTACGACAAAGCCGTTATGTTTAATACTCTGGGCAATAATGGTCAATCACCTTTTCCCTATAAGGTCCAGAACTCAATTCTCTTTAAAGGCAATGTAACTGTTGCAGGAGGTGAATTTGCCTATTCTTTCAAAATACCTAAGGAGATAGACTACAGAATTGGAAATGGATTAATCCGATATTACTCGAAAAGTACAGACAGTGATGCCTCAGGAAGTTTTATCGGTTTGAAATTGGGTGGCAGTCCGAATACAATATCGAGTGATATTACGGGTCCGAAAGTCAGACTTTATCTTGACGACGAAAATTTTCTGACTGGTGACAAAGTTTCGAAGGCTCCGATATTAATAGCTGATCTTGAAGATGATTCCGGAATCAATACCGCTGGTGGCGGAATTGGACACGATATCACGATGACTATCGATGACCAAACCAGCAATATGATTGTGCTAAATGATTATTATCAAACTGCAGAAGACACTTACAAAAGCGGGAAAGTTATTTATCAGTTATCAGATCTTACTGATGGAATGCATACACTCAGATTTAAGGCATGGGACCTGGCAAATAATTCTACAGAAGTTGATATCCGTTTTATTGTTGCTTCAGGACTTGTAATCAAACGGTTGTCTGCTTTTCCCAATCCATTTAATGAATATACTGATATTTTAGCTGAGATCAACCGCTATGACGAGAAGATGACGGTTGAGATCGAAATATTCAACCAGCAGGGAGTCCGGGTCGATCAGATAAAAACAGAGTCAGGCTCTTCCGGCTTTACGACGCTGCCAATCAGGTGGAATCCGGGGGTAAGTAATCATCAGATTGCTTCAGGAATATATTATTACCGACTGAGGGTGACTGCACTTGACGGATCTGTTGCAGTAAAAACGGGAGAGATAATTTTAACCCGGTAACACAATTCAGCAGATGTTTTACTCCTCCTTAGTTTTTTTGAATCACAGCATTGTTGCATTATCTTTGCACCAGGGAAGACAAAGAAATTGTGAGTAACAATCATTATAATTATTAATAATGAGTTATCGGATAGGATTAGGATATGATGTTCATCGGCTTGCAGCTGGGGAGACACTCTGGTTAGGTGGAATTCTGATTCCTCATGATAAAGGGTTAGTCGCCCATTCAGATGGTGATGTTCTACTTCACGCCATTTGCGATGCGCTTTTAGGGGCAGCAAAACTCCGTGATATCGGATACCATTTCCCTGACACCTCTGCTGAATTCAAAAATATCGACAGTAAAGTATTATTGGATGAAACTTATCGTCTTGTTAAGGAAAAGGATTTCAGGGTAGTCAATATCGATGCCACAATTTCAGCGCAACGCCCGAGACTGAAAGATTATATTCCCGGAATGGAGTCTTCAATTGCAAGTGTGCTGGATATTGAACCAGAAATGGTCAACATCAAAGCGACTACCACAGAACAGTTAGGCTTTGAGGGGAGGGAAGAAGGAATCTCGGTTCAGGCAGTGGTGCTAATCAGGAAAATTTAATTGCCATGGCAAAATTGTCATGGCAATTAAATTTTTAATGCATTCCGAAGATTTCAGGATATGACCAGTGGATGGTTTATCTGCTCCTGCAAGAGTGCAATCTTAAATACATCTCCCACATTCTCAACATAGTGAAAGGTTAATCCTTTAAGATAGATTTCCTTGATCTCTTCAATGTCTTTTTTGTTCTCTTTACAAAGGATAATCTCTTTAATCCCGGCACGTTTTGCAGCCAGTATTTTTTCTTTAATCCCGCCAACCGGCATTACTCTTCCGCGCAGCGTGATCTCACCTGTCATGGCCAATCCCTTTCTGATCCTACGTTGCGTAAATGCTGATGCAAGCGATGTGGCCATGGTAATTCCGGCAGATGGACCATCTTTAGGAATAGCACCTTCCGGAACATGCATATGCACATCCCATTTTTCAAATACTTCGGGTTTTAATCCCAGCTGAGTACAATGGGCTTTTAAATATTCGAAAGCAATTGTTGCAGATTCCTTCATCACTTCACCCAAGTTTCCCGTAATTGTAAATTTACTTTTCCCCTGACTTAAGCTTGTCTCAACGTAAAGTATCTCTCCACCGGCTGAAGTCCATGCAAGACCGGTTACTACTCCGGCATATTCATTTCCTTCGTAACTCTCCTTACTATATTTAGGAGCTCCAAGGTATTCCCGTATTTCTGCAGCTCCGATCTTCTTATTATATTCTTCACCAAATGCGATCTTTTTAGCCATCCTTCTGATCACTTTGGCAATTTGTTTATCCATTTCGCGTACACCCGATTCCCTGGTATAGTCTTCAATTATTTTTGTTATTGCCTCCTTAGTGAATTTGATCTCTTTATTTGCTAACCCATGGTTTTCGAGTTGGTGGCTTATGAGGTGTCGTTTTGCTATTTCAATTTTCTCTTCCAGTAAATAACCACTTACGTTGATTAGCTCAAGTCTGTCACGCAATGCAGGGTGAATAGAGTTTAATGTATTTGCAGTAGCAATAAACATCACCCTCGACAGATCATAGTCGACATCAATATAATTGTCGTGAAATTCGCTGTTTTGTTCAGGGTCAAGGACTTCAAGTAACGCGGATGAGGGGTCTCCGTGAAAATCACTTGATACCTTATCCAGTTCGTCAAGAATAAACACAGGATTAGAGGTCCCGGCCTTTTTAAGATTTTGAATAATTCTTCCGGGCATAGCCCCGATATAGGTTTTACGGTGTCCCCGGATTTCCGATTCATCGTGTAGCCCACCAAGGCTCATTCTGACGAATTTACGGCCAAGTGCTCTTGCAACCGATTTCCCCAGAGAGGTTTTTCCAACTCCCGGAGGGCCATAAAGGCAAATGATCGGGGACTTCATATCACCTTTAAGTTTCAGTACTGCCAGGTGTTCAAGAATCCGATTCTTTACCTTATCGAGTCCGTAATGATCTTCATTAAGAATTTTTTCTGCGTTACGAAGATCAAAATTATCTTCAGAATAGGTATTCCAGGGAAGATCAAGGAATGTGTCAAGGTATCCGGCCTGAACAGAATATTCACCTGCAGCGGGATTCATCCTGATAAGTTTGGAAAGTTCCTTTTCGAAAACAACCTGTACGTGGGTGCCCCATTTTTTTTCAGAACTTCGTTTCTTCAGTTCGGTGATCTCCTGTTCCGATGGGTTACCACCCAACTCTTCCTGGATGGTTTTTATCTGCTGGTGAAGAAGATATTCCCGCTGTTGCTGATCCATATCAACTTTTACCTTCTTTTGAATATCTTTTTTAAGGTCGATCATTTGTGCCTCGCGCACCAGATAGGTAAGCAAAATAGTACTGCGTTCACGCAGGTCGTCCAATTCAAGCAAGGCCTGCTTTTCTGAGGCGTTAAGTTCAGTATTGTTGCAAATAAAATTGATCAGAAATGTATCGTTCTCTATGTTTTTGACTGCAAACTGAGCTTCCGGCGGAATATTGCCTGACGATTTTACAATTTTGAGCGCCAAATCTTTTAATGATTCAACAAGCGCCGCGAATTCGTGCATTTTTGTAACAGGGAGAATGTCACTAAGAACATTGACTGTTGCCCGAAGATAGGGGTCGGTCTCAACTATTCCACGCACTTTGAAACGTCGCTTCCCCTGGATGATTACAGAGGTAGAGCCATCGGGCATCTCAAGGATTTTAAGAATTTCAGCCATCGTTCCAACCTGAAAAAGATCATTGGGATGAGGATCTTCAGTCTGCCCGTCTATTTGAGCAATGGTCCCAATTAACCGATCGCCGGAATATGCTTCCCGAATCAGTAAAAGTGATTTTTGTCTTCCAACAGTTATTGGCATAACTACTCCGGGAAAAAGAACGGTATTTCGGAGCGGTAATATTGGCAGTATTGCAGGGACCTCAATAGTGCTAAGATCGGCATCATCTCCATCGACCATAATCGGGATGAAATCGCCCTGATCTTCTAATTCCCTGGAAAATAGGAAGTTGTTTTTTGTGCTTTTATTTTTTTTATTATTCATGATCAGATTAAAGATGTGACATTCTGTCCCAAACCGCCTTAATAAACACGGAAAGGCTAATGTTACAATAAATAAGCCAAAGTATGACTATTTTCTGATCACCTTTTTAAGGAGTAATGTTACGATAATCATACTGAATTCAAAATTACAACAAAAAAAATCCCGTACTGTTCAAATACGGGATTTTTTAAAAATATTTTACAGCTTATTGTTTGCGTTTATCCATATGTTTGGAATAACGGGTCAGGAACTTATCTACGCGTCCGGCGGTATCGACAAGTTTCATTTTGCCTGTATAAAATGGATGGGATGTATTTGAAATTTCCACCTTAATAAGTGGATACTCAGTGCCGTCAATCTCAATCTTCTCTTTTGATGCAGCTGATGACCTGGTGATGAAAGTATGCTCGTTTGACATATCTTTAAATGCTACCAGCCTATAACTCTCCGGATGTATTCCCTTTTTCATCTGAATTTTATTTTATTTAATATCTTCTTCCCAAACTCTTTGTTCGATATGGGGTGCAAAGATAAGCATACTTTAATAATTTGCAACAGTAATTTTCAAAAGAGGATCAAATTTATATTTTATTCGTTTGACAATTTTTCCCTGATCTCTTTTCCCAGCGTTGGAGCCCTTTCAAATAGAGCGTTGCGGTCAAAAAGATATCTCATGGTATAATGGGTTTTAACCGGAATTCCCCCCACAGATTTGTAAATGGCCATCATTTTGGAGTTGAAATCGCCTACCCAGGAGAGTTCGACTTCGTTGTACCATAATTTGCGTTGCATTACTTTATCCATATGCCAAAAGGCCGCTGATTCAAGTCCCGTTCCCTGAAATTTTGGAACAACGCCCATAAGCAATATTCTTGCCCGGGTAATGGTTCTGATTTTTTTGTACCATATAAACTTGAGAAGGCTCCAAAGGTTTGATTTCCCGTTCAGTTTTTTCAAAATCTGATTCCAGTCTGGGATCATGCCAAAAAGCAATACCGGCTCATCGTTATAATAGGCAAACCAGATAAATTCTTCGTCTGCAATTAATCTGGCAATCCTCATCATACCGCGAATATCTTCAAGATCAACTGGTTTATGATTATCGTGTCTGGCCCATGCCTGTTCATATATCTGAACGAAATCCTGGATATATTTTTCAATATTATCGAATCTGACATGCTCGAACCTGAAGTTAGGCTTTTGAGCTACCCATTCAGCAATTTTCCAGAATCGCTCCGGGAAAGGCTCCTTATGATTAAGATGATAGCTGTATTGCTTAAAATATATCTTAAATCCGTAGTTTTCAAATAATTGTAAATAGTAAGGTTTGTTGTATGGCATGCCAAAACCCTGTTGCACAAAACCTTCGACAAGCAATCCCCAATTGATCAGGTTCTCCCCAAAATTAACAGGGCCATCCATCGCTTCCATACCTTTCGCAGCAAGCCACTCTTTTGCAGTATCAAAAAGGAGATTTGCTGCTTCCTGATCGTTAATACATTCGAAGAAGCCACATCCCCCTGTTGGTTGCTGAAAGGTATAGGCTTTATTCGCGTTAAAGAAGGCTCCAATCCGCCCAATTACCTTTCCGTCATCATCTTTTAAAATCCACCGGGTTCCATCACCATGTTTAAAGAATGCATTTTTATTCGGGTCAAAGGTGGCATCTTCGAGAGCTTCCAGCGGCGGAACCCAGTTTTGATCATTCTTATAAATTTCATGAACAACGCTATGAAAAGCTTTGATTGTACTATTCTCTTTTATTTCAACGACTTGCATGGGTAATTAATGTAGCTTGATTGGATGGCGAAAGTAGTGATTATTAAATTTTGCTCAAAAATAGGAGAAAAAAGCAGAAGTTTGGGTAGTTACTTTACAATTCCTTATACTCTTGTTCGCATTTTTATCATCGTCCGAATCTCTTCGCAATCGAGATCGCCAAGGATATGTTCTGCATTTTCCTGAGCTGTTTTGGAATCTATCGTTTTCAGTATTTTTGCGTGGCAGATGGCTACCGAGTAAAGATTTGAATTACGCATGCCAATCTGGATAAAAACTCGCGGAAACACAATTGATAATTGAGGATCTTTTGAAAGTGGAGGCATAAGCTCGAAAAAAGGGTCAAATTTTTCATCAGGAGATTCGTGGTCAGTCAGGGCCAGTCGTCCGATGATTAAGAGTCCGACAATTTTGACCAAAAGCTTTTTGCCAGTGCAGTATTCAAACGCCTTCTGATAGGCAAAGCCGGTTTTAGATAATAAATTCATGGCTGCCTGTTCGGCAATCTCAACGGTTTGGAAATTTCTTACCCAGAAATCCATCTGATTTTCAGTCACCTCTTCCGGCACTTCAAGAAGTGTTGCAAGAATCATCGTCTCACGCCACTGCTTATTCCATAACTTAAGGGCAAGGAGGTGATTCTGCTGGTAATCAGAAGCCATTTGGCGAAGCAAAGGGATGGATACGCCAAGATTTACCTTGTATTCAACTCCTCTTTTCTGCATGGAGTTGACAACTTCACCATTTTGCAACGGTTTTATCTTTGACAGAATCTCCTGAAATATCCGTTCCGCTTCGGGATTGTCGAGTAAATAATCCATTCTTTAAAATCATTTATTACTGAAAAACAAAGTTAACAAATCATTTGCACGATTCGGAAAACATTCTCTATATTTGCAACCGCTAAACGGTGGATGTAGCTCAGGGGTTAGAGCACTGGATTGTGGTTCCAGGGGTCGTGGGTTCAATTCCCATCTTCCACCCCAAAAAAAAAATCCCAACATGTTGTAAAATACATTGTTGGGATTTTTTTGTAATAAAGATTTCCAAAGCTGTTAATTCGCCTTAGGCTTAAAAATGGTTATCCACTTTTCCAATTCGTATTCAGCCCGTTTTTGATCAGTAACATCCATAATGGTCAACAAACATTGTTTTTCATTTAGGCTGATGATGCCGGTAAGCTGGGCATAAAATGGAGATTTATAACCGGAGTTTATGGCTATCTCGCAGGTTTCCTTGGTCTTGCTGTTAAAAACTCTGCTAAAGAAGTGGCTAAAGATTGGCTTTGTTCCATCTGTGACAAAAAATGCGAACTGACTTTCATTGATTTGAGACCGCTCTTTCCCAAGCATTTCCGATGCGCAAAGATTTAACTCCATAATTGCCCCCTCTTTTGTTATGGTGAGATATCCAATTGGGGCAAAATCGTACAGTTCAATATACTTTTCAGCCAGATTTTGTGCAGTAGATCGTGTTTGAACGAGTTCTTCATTTTGCAACTCCAGCTCAATCTTATGAACTTCCAGCTCATAAATAAGTCTTAACAGGTCATCTTCCGAAAGCTTCAAATTTGTTTTTGATGGCTTTCGCAATAGCAACTCTTCTGCTCTTTGGCGAAGTCTAGCGGAGGTGGTTTTGTGCGTTTTCACAGGTAATGTTTTAGGAGGTGAACAGGTATATTAACTATTTACAAATCATCATAAAATCATTTTGTTTTCCAATGCGCTAATATACAAAAAACTAATATTCTATCCAATTATAATCGTTTATTTCCGTTTATATTCGGAAATAAACGATTAACATCCGAATAATTCAATAAATCGAGTTTAACTTTGTTGGTTACCATTTCTATCTTATCCCAAAAATGAGATAAAAGACGTGTTAGCGAAATAACCTTGTGAAATTCGAGAGCTATGAAAAAATTAATACAATTCAGTCGTTACCTGCTCTTGGGGCTGGTATTTGTGATACATGGTGCTGGCAACACCGCACTCGCAGCTGGAACCACGGAAGCTGCAAATGGCGCCGGAGCCATGAGTGTTACTCCTGCTTTTACTTGTCCGGGTAGCACAGGTAATAGCTTTGCTTTTACCTACACGCTGCCGAGTGGTGAAATTGCTAAGAATAATGCTCAACTGACCTTATTAATTCCTGCAGGATGGACAACCCCTTCCGGGCACTTATCACTAAGTGGCTCAAATGTTAGTATTGGAACCATCACAGGAACCGGGCCTTGGACAATACCCATTAACTATACTAACAACTCTGGCGCAGGCGACTCTTTCACTCTTACTTACTCTACGGTTACAGCTCCATCCACAGCTACTGATTATACCTTCACAACAAAGTTTAAGAAAGCAGGTGGCACCCTTACGGAATTAGTAAGTGGCTCGCCGATTATTTCGACGGATATTTCGACTTTGACAATCACAGGCATATTTGAGGTTTATGCAGGCAAGACAACTCAATTAACCTGTTCAAGTACTCACGGACTTAATCCCTGGTCTTCAAGCAATACCAGTATAGCCACCGTAAGTTCTACTGGTCTGTTAACCGGAGTCGCTGCAGGATCCTGTCAAATCACCTATACCAATGATTGTGGGTCCACTTCGGTAAATGTAACTGTGGATGGCTCACAGAGTCCGGACCTGCCAGGGGTTACCGCCCATTGGGTTACAGCACCTGCCGGAACTCTGGTAATACCTATGGATAACACATTACAGGCAACTGGCTCACCGAGTTATTTCAATGTAAAAGCTTATGGTTTGGTGGTAGCACTTTTGAACAACAAAATACCCGTGCGTTGGATTATATTGGCTGGTAAAGTGCATGACGGTATAGACTTCACTGCAAGTGCATCGCAGGTATATCCCACTGTCGGAAGCGCCGCCAGCCGGGACTTCAAGGCAGGCCCGATGTTGGTCTTCCCGCCGGATATTCCGACCGGCGTAAATATCGCCACAATAATCAACTCCTTCAATAATGGGACCGCTTCAGGGGCGAAGGTGAATGTTTACCAATTGACCTCTGCCACTCAGGTTGACCAGCGTTATGTTTTGACCCAACACCCTAAAGCCGCAATTTTAAATGACGGTGGGAACGCAACCATTCATATAAGTTATATGAATGCAGCCAGTATCTTAGAAGTAAACGATAACTTCCATCAAGTAGCCAGTGCCACCAATCTCCCGGGAGACTGCTTCACTTTTGCTTCGGAGCCGCATTCGGCTGCAGTAACAGCAAACCTCAATGCTATTCATAATTATGTTGAGAATGGCGGGAATTTTCTGGGTGAGTGCCTCGCTGTTGACACCTACGAAAATAATGCAGTCGGGCATTTTCACTCCACTAACGGCTGGACACTGATATCGACCAGCACTTCCCCAAACTACAGTTATCCCAATGCCGACTTGTCGTTCGGACAATACCAAGGGCGTTTTGACCCGGATTTGATTGGAGGTGCCGAAACCAACTGGGAATTTAATGCGGGTTCCGAATTTAAAAATAACGGATACGAGATCCAGTACGGACCTGGCACCAATGGCCATAGAATGGGGCAGACGGCTGCTAAATTAGGTACCGGACGCGGACACATGGTTTTCTTTACCGGCGGACATGATTACAGTAAAGACAATTCCATCGACATGATCAATGGAATGCGCTCCTATTTAAATGCATTCCTTATCCCAAGTGGATTGACAGCATGTGATTTTCTTTCTTTTGAATCGGATATTTCGGTCACAAAAACAGTTACACCTACTCCGATTTGTCTTGGTGGAGGAAATGTTACTTTTACAATTACGGTGACAAATAACGGCCCTTCAACGGAAGTTGCTACAGGGTTGGTTCTTACGGATGTTCTTCCTACGGGGTTAACCTATGTTTCTTCAACAATAAGCCAGGGGTCTGCTTATGTTTCTTCCACAGGAAAGTGGGGAATTGGGGATCTGGCCAAATCTGCGACAGCAACACTCACCATAACCGCAACTCCGAATTCAGCCGGTACTTTTGTAAATACAGCTTGTATCGACAAGTACGATCAGGACGTCAATCAATCCAATGACTGTGCAACCGCTACGGTAATTGTGAATGAGTTGCCAACGATCAATGGTAATCTATCTGTGTGTGCCGGATCTACAACTAAGCTAACAGGTTCTGGTACTCCGGCATCGCCGGTTGCATGGGTTTCCAAATCCATAGATGTCGCAACAGTTGATAATACAGGATTAGTAAGGGGAATATCCGCAGGAACCTGCGTGATCACTTATACAGACAGTAATGGGTGCAGCAAAACTGTTACCGTAACAGTGAATTTGTTGCCAACTGCAGGTGCAGGTCCAGCCACTAATCCGTTCTGTCAGGGAGGTACTTCAGCTCCTTTGGGCGGTTCAGTTGGTGGTAGTGCAACTGGTGGAACCTGGTCAACCACTGCAGGAGGGGTATTTTCTCCGAATACAACAGATTTGAATGCTACATGGACTCCACCATCATCTTTTTCAGGTACAGCGACGTTGATCTTAACGACCTCGGGTGGTCTGTGTGGTGTGGTTACATCCTCCAAAACTCAGTTAGTCAATTCTTTACCGACAGTTCCCGCCAGCGGCGGTGACCAGTCGCAGTGTGAGCAGAGTCCTGTCCAGACCTTAACGGCTACGGCCACAGTCCCGACAGGGTACAGCGTGGTATGGTAT
>Ga0118677_10003876_pt1 | contig 27746 bp, 22 predicted proteins | sample AliMusrvi5mmetaG_FD_86154 | JGI IMG/M metagenome (GOLD analysis project Ga0118677, IMG submission 86154) | reverse complement strand
AAAAGAAAAATCGTGGAACTGAAATAATCTTGCCGCATAAAGTTTTTTCAAAATAATTTGTTTCACGAATAAAATACTCTGAAGTTTGTGACTCTAAATTTTTCTTGTTTTGCTGGGAGAAATAAAAATTACGAAATAATCATTGTTGATGACGGTTCAAGCGACAAAACGCTTGATGTGGTTATGGAAGAAACGAAGGGCCATTTCAGGGAATTGCATTACCTGCACAATATTAAAAACATGGGAAAAGGGTTTTCCGTAAAAAGAGGAATGATGTTCGCAAGAGGCGATATAGTGTTTTTTACAGATGCGGACCTTTCAACCCCGATATACGAATATGAAAAGCTTGAAAATGCCTTAAAAAACGAAAACTATGATGTTGCAATAGGTTCCAGGGGAATTCCTGGCGCAATTAAAACAGTCCCGCAGGGATGGTTCAGAGACAGGATGGGCAAGCTGTTCGGGTATCTTGTAAGGCTAATTCTTTTGAAGGATATTTATGACTCGCAGTGCGGCTTTAAGGCTTTTACTAAAGAGTGCGCGCATTTTATTTTTTATTGGCAGACAATCTGGGGGTTTGGCTTTGATCCTGAAATACTGTTTCTAGCAAAAAAGCACGGCTACAAGGTGAAAGAAATCCCGGTTACCTGGGCTAATGATTTCGATTCAAAGCTTCACCCCGTAAAGGATACGATAAGAATCGGTTTTGAATTATTTAAAATACGTTTGAAGGTTTTGCTGAGACACTATTCAATATGAAAATCCTATTTGTATATCCGAGATTTAAGTATCCGTCAGGCCAGCCGCCCCTGGGCATTGCCAGCATTGTTTCTTATCTCAAACAAAATGTTGACGGACTGCACATAGATGTGTTTGACGCTACGTTTAAGAGACAGCCTGATTGGGAGCAGGAATTCAGCGCGCTCGTGCTGCAAAAATATGATGCAGTGCTGTTTTCAGTGATGACGACCATGGCCAATGATGCACATAAGCTTGCTGGAATCGTTAAGGCCCTCAGTCCAGAAACAAAAGTAGTTTTTGGCGGCCCGCATGCAACCATATTACCGGACATGTGCCTGGAGGACGGAAATGTTGATTTGGTTATTAAAGGCGAGGGCGAGTATTCAATTTTAGACTATATAAAAAACGGGTTGAACCCGGAGAATCTCAATGGTTCCGTGTATAAAAAAGATGGCATGCTGATATATGGCCCGGATAACACGGTTATCGATATTGATACAATTGGACAGCCGGATAGAAGCATTTTTGACATGGAGAAATACATCTTGACATGGAACAGCATGGATTCGGTTTCACAAAATGCGAGGGGGACCTCTGTCATAGTTTCAAGAGGGTGTCCCTTTATGTGCAGTTTCTGTCAGCCAACGCTTCAGCAGATATTTGGCCGCAAAGTCAGAAAAAGAAAGCCCGCGCATGTCATAGAAGAACTAAAAACTCTTAAAAAAAACTATGCATTGAATACCTTCATGTTTGAAGACGATACATTTATGATGGACAAAGCTTGGGTGGAAGAAATCTGTAATTTACTTATTAAAAGCAACATGGATTACTTATGGTGTTGCAATATGCGTGCGGATTTATGCCAGGAGAATTTGCTAAAAACAATGTATTCGGCCGGTTTGAGAAAAATAAATATCGGTATTGAAACCGCAACACAAAGATTACTGGATGAAGTGTATAAAAAGGGAATTACTGTTAATCAGATCACAAATGCCGTCAATACAGCAAAGCGGCTGGGAATTAAGGTGCAAGGCTATTTTATGATCGGACACCCCACCGAGACTTTAAGGGAAATATTAAATACAATACTGCTTGCAAGAAATCTTGATATTGACAATGCATCTTTTAGTGTCATAACACCCTTTCCCGGAACGAGTTTATTTGAGCGTGAAAAACAGTTGATCACAAAACACATTACAGAGTTTGATTACTATTGCAAGTGTGTCTACAGCCCTGAGTTAATGAAAGTAAAACCGGCAACTATTCAAAGGCTTAAATCACTCGGGTATGTATTGTTTTATACACGGCCTTTTAGAGTCATAGCCAAAATCAGAGCGCTTTTTGTAAAAGGGGGTTTTGAAAAATTAAAAAACGAGCTGCAAAGAGTTTAGATTTAATAAAATAGAAGGGTTACCAACTTCTGGCGTGAACAACGGGCGCGACGGCGACGTCATTTGATTTCACGATTACAACCCCAGAAAAAGTCCAGCGCCGGAGGCCCCTCGTACCATAATTCCGTCTCTGCCGGAGAGGGGTATTCGTTTATGATGGTGCAAGGGCTTTTTTCCACCGGCTGATCATAGTCAAATAAGCGATAAGTCCGGCGATTGAAACAATGCTGACCGTCAGCGAAACATGCTGGACCATCGTTCCGGCGTATGTCACGTAAACGGTTCCGCTTTCATAGCCGTCGACAAAAACGCGCACGACATTGTTGGTGCCGTAGGTTACCGTAAGGGGGATGTCTCCGTTGCCTGTCTGAAGAACAGCGCGGTAGCCTTTATACATTACCAGAGGCAGTTCAAAGTAGGTGCTCTCGCCCGTGTTGTGAGAAAAAGTGATTGTTATGTCGCCGTGGTTGCGGGAGAACCCGTATACCACGCCGCTGTTGCTTGCCGTCACCTTTTCGCCGCGGCTCCGCAGTTCGAGCACGCTTGTGTCGGTGGGCAGATATTCGCCCTGACCGATTTTTTTCATCGGTCTCTGCTCATCCTCATGGCATTTGTTAACGATATATTCGATATCGTAACTCAGTAGCGTGACCAGCCTGGGAATATAAGCAAAAAGGAACGTATTCATTGACAGACCGCAGACAAGCGCGACCACGCCTGTCGAAAGAACCGACGGTTTCAGCTGACTTGTCAGTTTTCCGGCGGCAAGAGCAATAAAAAACGCCGAAAACATAAACATTCTCCACGGGAACTGAATTATTTTGAACGCATTCTGAAAAAAATCCCACGGAAAAAGATTGCTGACGAAAAACAACGTCAGAAAAGCGCTGATAAGATAATCGTCAAGTTTTTCGAACTTTAACTTTTTAGTCTTTATAAATCTAACAACCAGTATTATAAGTCTGATTGCAAGGATCACAACCAGGGCGAAGCCCACGCCGTTCGGAACCCATCCGGGTTTCGGCGCCCACCATTCTTTTTCATTGGGGAAATTGCGGGTGCGGATGCGCTCGTAATTAAGGTAATTGAAATCGGAAAACAATTGCGGAAACGTCAGCGAACGCTCTTTCAACGTCCCGAGGGTGCCTTCGAGAGTACCGTCGGTTCCGAGAAATTCCGTGCTCCTCAGCTGTTCGATAAGCGGGAAAATAAATGTGGCGGCAATAAGTGAAAACACAAGCATTGCGCAGCCGATTTTTACAAGCCTGCGCGGCTCATTAATGAATTTTTTGATTTTCGCAAGCGCGAAAAGCGCAAACACAACAACGCACATCACCGTGGTGAGCAGGTGGCATTCGCAGAGGCAGGCGATTCCGATTGCAAGCAGCGGCCATTTGCCGCCGTCTTCGAATAGTATCGAGTAAAGCCCCAGAAACGCTATCGGAAGGAACACAAACGCCTGCATTTCTCCGATTGCAGTGCGGTAAAGACTGTCGGTACAAAAATACGAACTGAATGTAAAAACAAGGCCAGCGGTGAAAGCCGCCCATTTGTTTTTGAAAATATGTAGCGAGCAGAAATACATGGAAATTGCCGCACAGAAAAACAAAAAAATTATAAACCACTTAAAAGCGATATAAAAATTCATTCCCATCACGACCCACAGCGCAGGAATATACAGAAACAAGTCGCCGTAAAAAAGCGGCCAGGCGTAGCCGTAACCGTCAAAGGCAAGGTAGTAAATACGCGGGGGAATGTCGCCCGCCTCAATGCCCTCAGCAAGCCCCTCAATCCTCATCATGTGCGGATACGCATCGTGTCCGAGGCAGGTGATCGCCTTTGAAAGCGGAATAGCCACAATGATGAGCACCAGCAGAATGAGAAGGTATATTTGCTTGTTTCTGCTCAGATGTTTAAGAACTGCCAGCATAAATTCCTTTTTAAAAAGCGACCGCCTTGTCTTCGCCGTACGCAAGAAGTCCCGACCTGCCGCAAAGGCATTTGCCTGCAAACGGTCAAACTGCTCCTGACCCGGCTGGTAGCTGTTCTATCTTTGATAAATAATCCGTGCTATATGTAATTTAGAAATCAAGGCTTACCGTGATGGGTTCGCACAAAAAACAACTTTCCAAATTATATATAACTTCACATATCAGAGCTCGCACTGCACCGCAAGATTTTTAATGACGACGCTTATTTTTGCCCGGACGGCCCTGCCCATATCCTGCGCCGAACTTTGTATTGACACACAAACACCCTTATTTTATATTCTGCCCATCCCCAAGAGATACCCTATCATAAAAGCACTGTCATAAAAAAAATGGAGGCGACAAAATCATCCGTATTCTTTTTACATTGTTGTTTTTTTTGTTTTTATTAGCAACCTGTTGGCTCCTGGCCCGTCGCATGGGGCGCCGTGATTTTCAGCTGAGCGGCCCCTTGGCGCTGGCAATCCTCGTTAGCTTCCAAGCCATATTGCTCAATATTCTCTCCCTTTTTGACGCACTGTCACCCTTCTGCTTATTGTGCGGCAACACTATTTTTATCCTGGCCGTTATCTGCATCGAGATCCGTCTCTCGGGAGCAAAAGATGTATTGCGGGAATACAGCGGCCTTATCAAAAGTCAGGCAGCGCTATGGTCCGGGCGGTCCAATCCACTGGCCTTGCTCGTTGCGCCGCTTATGCTCATGCTTTTTCTCACGGCCCTCGTGTATCCGCCAAACTCCTGGGATAGCATGGTGTATCACATGGCCCGTGTCGTTTACTGGATGGAAAATGGTTCCATAGCCTATTTCCCAACCGCAATTGACCGGCAGAATCTGATGAACCCCGGCTCAGAGTATGTCATCCTGCTTTTGCAATCGTTATCCGCGTCGGACTTTCTGGCCAACCTTGTGCAGTTTATATCGTACTATTTGCTTGTTTCCGCCGTGCCGTCCTTTTTACGTCTATTGGGAATTCGACGGCGCATCGCCAACTGGGGACTGATCCTGGCCGCCAGCCTTCCCATGGGTGTTTTACAAGCGACAAGCAGCCAAAACGACCTGGTGGCAGGCTGTTTAGGCATGGCCTTCTGCATAGCGGCTCTGCGCTTTTGGCATACAACCATTCGTTCAAAAAGGTCGCGTCTCGACATCATGGTTTTGGCGCTGCTGATTGCCGCGGGCTGGCTTGTTAAGGCGACATCAATCCTGGCGGCGCTTCCCTTCCTGTTTATGGCCGCCGTGTGTTACAGCATTGCCCTGATTCGCCGGCCGCGATGGTGGCGCGGGCAGGCCCTCAATCTGCTGTTGGGGGTGCTTTTGGTCATGGCCATCGCCGGACCGGACCTGTACCGTAAAAAAGAGCAGACAGGGTCGTTTACAGCGGCCCGCCATGAGTTGTTTCCGCTCAACGGATTCTGGAAACAGAAAATTATTCACTCCGTTGTAGGGATTAATTTTCACATTATTCCCACGGAAGCGTTTCATAATTACACCGTAGTTCCGCTCAGCAGGTTCTTCAATATCAAACCGCCGGTTCCTCAGCATGGCGACTCATTCTTACGATATAATGACGGGATGGGTGGCAATCCCCTGCACATTATTTTTGCAGGCGCTGCCCTTCTATTGTTTTTACTACGTTTCCCGTTGATTCCGCGCCCGGCAAGATGGAGTGTTGTGTTTGTGTGCCTTTCTTGGCTTCTTCTGCACGCCACAATTCACAACCAGCCATGGATTATTCGCCTGCAAACCCCTGTGTTCATGCTTTTTCCCTGCTTTGTGGCTGCCTGGGCCCCACGCTCAAAACTAAGACTGGTCAGTTTCGGATTTGCAGCCATATTAATTGCCCTTATCATGGCCTGTCTTGCGTATGGAATGATGACGGCCGTAGACAACGAAAGTCGCCCTTTGATCTTGACGAACTTATGGCAAATTGACCGGGCCACCTCTTATTACTACGACAACGCAGAGCAAAAACCACAGCATGATGCGGTCATTGAAAAAGCGAAACAACTGAAAGTTAAAAAGGTTGGTTTGTTAATCGATAAGAACGATTATGATTATCCCCTGAGTTGGCGTCTTTATCGCCTAGGCTTGGAGGTGCGGCACATAAAATCTAATCTTGATCTGGAATGGGCGGATATTGTGTATGATCCCGCCGCCGAACTGATGGAGAAAACAAACTGTACGGCAAACGGCCCGGACGGTTCGATCCTGACTAATTTTCCCCATAGGAAACAAGTTTTTACACAAACATTTGATTTCAACGAAATTAATGCCGCCAGTCCGTATGCAGAGGAAACACGCGCATTGTTTCCGTTTGAACTCTTGCCCGGCGACCAGGTTGGTGTGGAGATTTTGTCGAGCGCGCCACTGCCTCAGGAAACAAGAGCCTGGCTCATACTTTGTCAATATACTCCACAAAAAGATCCGGAAACGCTTGTTTTTAACAGGCTTGTGGCTACGAACCAAAAATCCGCATATATGCACAGAATCATCACGTGCAAACTCGAGAAACCGATATTGGTCTGGCGGAACTGGAGCGGCACCAATACCCTTCCGGCCACACGTATAATAGTGACGGTTTGGAGATAGTCGGCAGACCAAGGGCCGGTCGAGATCAATCCCAATCGGCCTGCGTGGAAACACAATCGCCCCTAATTATTACCCAGCCAGATCTTTTCCCAGCCGAAACGCGTCCTTCATGACGGCCTTGTTTTTCACAATATCGCCCGGCTCAAGGCCCGTGCCGTACACCGAGCCGATAAACGGGGCTTCAAGATAGGCAAACGCGTCCTGAAACGTCCGCAGGGCGTTCACGGCCCCGGAGCGGAACGGGTCGTTGTCGCCGTAGGCAAGAGCCACAGCCATCTTTTTGCCCTTCAAAACATAGCCGGAAGGGCCGCCGAAAGCATAGCAGCGATCCATGAAAAGCTTCAGCTGCGCTGACATGGTGAAAAAATAAATCGGGCTGGCAAAAATAATCCCGTCGGCATCAACGACTTTTTGATAGAGCTTCTGCATATCATCCTTGATAATGCAAAACTTGTCGTCTGCTGCGTGGCATTTGTCGCAGGCCGTGCAGGGCTTAATAGTCATTTTGTGCAGATTGAAGACTTCCACCCGGGCGCCGGCAGACTTTGCGCCGTCGGCGATCTGCTGCCCGAGAATGGTGCTGTTGCCGTTTTTGCGCGGGCTAGACATGAGAGCGATAATTTTTTTTGCCATAAGCTTCTCCCTATATTTAATGGTTCCCGTGCTTTCTACCTCATGGCTGCCCGATGACCAGATCGTATAGGTCCAGTCAGAGCGCCTGCCCGAGGGTACCCTGATATTTTTTGACATGCAGTTTCCTTAAAAAGTATTCTTACCGGCCGGTTTCATCAGCCGCCCCCCGGATATATTTCACGGGCTCCTCGCCAGCTAAATCAAAATATGAGCTTACGATCCCGCTCCGGCAATAATCCTGTGGCGTTTTCTAACATGATAAACCTCGGTAAGACATTTAATGCTGAGGTGCCAGGGCGGGCGGCTGCCCGGGCGCTGCTCCCAGACAATGGGAAAGCAGCTGACACAAAAAGAGCTGTTATGCAGAAGCAGGAGCCATTCGCAATCCATGGTTACCGAGGGGATGCGTGCGTTGCGGATAAGATGCCATGCAGCCGCCGGCGAAAAAATTTTCATGGGGGCATTGGTGTCATGGTATGCAGCAAGCTGCGGAAGCATTGTGCGGACCAGAAGGTTGAACCCCCTGCTTTTCAGCCTGCCCGCCCAGCCGGCGCTAACAGCCAACCCTCCATCCCTGCGGGCGCGGGAGCCAATTGCAGCATCACAGGCACCCCTGAGCAGCTGCAGCAACCCCGGTGCTGAAAAAACCGCATTAACCTTGAGGTTGAGATTTATGTATATGACCGCATCAAGATCAGGCTGCGCGCGCAGGGCAGCTGCCATACCGTCTAGCAAAGCCTGCCCCTTGAGCCCACCCGGGCAAGGCTCACAGGAGCTCATCTTGAGAACATGGAGACGGCTTTCAAGGATGCGCAGGTCAGGGGCTGAGTGAAAAGCGTTCTGAACGTTACGGCCAAACCCGGCAGTGTCAGTCAGATCATCAACCAGCCATAAGGACCAGCGTACCGGCCCTTCAAGCCCATAGGCGTCAGTGAGCTGCCGCACTTTTTCTTGCAGCTGTATTTCTAACGGCTCAAACAGAGTATCATACGAGCAGGCAATGAAGGCAACGTTCTTAGGTTGGTCGGTAAATGTTGCAAACACTGACGCCGCAGCGCGTGCTTTTGATAAAATTGATGCTGCATCAGCCATTTTTTTCGCTGCAGAAAAAGATCAATCAGGGCGTTCTTATGCGCACAGGAACACTTTTCCTTTTGTATAAACGCAATGCACAAAACATCGTAACAGGATTATGCCGAGCAAGCCTTCCTTATCACAGGCAGAATTATTTTTCAGGTCTTAATTTTCACCCAAGCCATCGAAGCTGTCAAGTTTCTGTTTGTGACTGTGGTATGGTAAGGCAATAATTTCAAGGCTGTCCACACATCAGTTAGAGCATTTTTCTTTTTCTTGTAGCCGTTTTCACAGGTGAGCTTTTGCTGCGTCAGCCCGTGCTATATTCTCGCAGGAAAAGCCGGCAGAGGTGGCTTCGTGAATGGCTCGAACCGCACGGGCTGCCTTCACCAAAAGCTCACCTGTGCCCGCATGGCTACAGCATTTAGAAAAATGCTCTAAAGTGCTTTTTGATCAGCAACTCAACAGCATATACGAGGACTGCCGCCGAGCACCAAAAAAATCACAGACCCGGGCTCGGTAGTCTGTGATTTTTGAAAACCTGTTATCCGAACCGGCCTCTCAGCTACAGCCCGTTGTCGCTCCGCAGCTGACGCACTTCAGGCAGGCGCCGTTACGGACCAGGGTAAACTGCTGGCAGGACGGGCAGGGATCGCCCTCATAGCCCTTGGCCCGTGCCTCCCGCACGGTTGAAAGGGTCACGGTCTTTTTAAAGCCCGCTCCCGACGAGATGCTTTTGCCGCCGCCTGCCACGGCTTCAAGCCTTCCGGAGTACGCCTCCTGCACATGGGCTGCTTCTGCCTCCGGCTTTTTATCTTCCTGCCTGCCGATGGCGTCATGGCGCAGATCTTCGGAATTGATGCCATGCCCGAGATCAGTGCGCCCGAGATAGGTAATGGCAAGCTCGCGGAAGAGATAGTCGATAATCGACGTGGCCATTTTGATGTGATCATTGCCCGTGACCATGCCGCTTGGCTCAAAGCGGCTGAACACAAAAGCATCCACATATTCCTCAAGCGGCACGCCATACTGCATCCCCAGGCTCACGGCTATGGCAAAGCTGTTCATGAGGCTGCGGAAGGCCGCTCCCTCCTTGTGCATGTCGATAAACAGCTCCCCGAGCGTGCCGTTATCATATTCGCCCGTGCGCAGGTAGACCTTGTGGCCGCCGACGACCGCTTTTTGCGTATATCCCTTGCGGCGGTTGGGAAGCGTTACGCGGTTGGCAATCGAGCGCTTGGTGATAAGGGTCGCCACGCGCATGACCTTTTCCGTTGCCGGCAGCTCGGTTATATCCTCAAGCTCGTCAAAGAGTTCAAGTGCCGCCGACAGGGGCTGGCTGAGCTTTGAGCCGTCGCGGTACAGGGCGATGGCTTTTAAGCCGAGCTTCCAGCTGAGCATATAGGCGTTTTTGACTTCCTCGACCGTGCTGTGATTGGGCATGTTGATGGTTTTTGAAATCGCGCCGGAAATGAAGGGCTGGCAGGCCGCCATCATGCGGATATGGCCCTCATAGTGGATGAAGCGCGTGCCAATGCGGCCGCAGCGGTTGGCGCAGTCAAACACGCTGTAGTGCTCGTCGCGCAGATACGGCGCGCCCTCAAGGGTCATGGTGCCGCAGACATAGGTGTTGGCCTCGTCGATTTCCTCCTGCGAAAACCCGATGGCCTTCAAAATATCGGCGCCGGTTTTCGACAGCATGTCTTCGGGGATTTTCAGCACGGTTTTAATGAACTCGGAGCCCAGGGTCCAGGGGCCGAAGGCATAGGTGATATCGAACGCACCGGGCAGGGCCGCTTCAATGCGCTCGATCATGTCATCGGTGAAGCCCTTGTCCCGAAGGCTCTGGCGGTTGATGCAGGGCGCGCCTTTCAGCGTGCCGTGGCCCAGGGCATAGGCCACGATCTCCTGCGTTTCGCTCTCGCTGTAGCCGAAGCGGCGCAGGGTGCGCGGCACCGACTGATTGATGATTTTAAAGTTGCCGCCGCCGGCAAGTGTTTTGAATTTTACCAGCGCATAATCCGGCTCGATGCCCGTGGTGTCGCAGTCCATGACAAGGCCGATGGTGCCGGTGGGGGCAATGACCGTCACCTGGGCATTGCGGAAGCCGTGGCGGCCGCCTGCGTCCAGGGCCGAGTCCCAGACCCTGTGCACGGCTTCAAGCAGCGCGGCCGGGCAGTCCTGCTGGTCGATCGGAACGGGCGGCGTGTGCAGGCCCTCATAGTCTTTTGCATCCTGGCCCGAGGCTGCGCGCCGGTGATTGCGGATAACGCGCAGCATGGGCTCGCGGTTTGCCTCAAAGCGGCTGAAGGCCCCGATGCTTTCAGCCATCTCGGCGCTGGTGCGATACGACTCGCCGGTCATCAGGGAGGTGATCGCTGCCGACAGATTTCTGCCCTTGGGGCTGTCATAGGGAATGCCGAGCACCATCAGAAGCGCCCCGAGATTAGCGTACCCCAGGCCCAGGGTGCGGTAATCAAAGCTGCGGCGGGCGATTTCAGCGCTCGGGTACTGGGCCATCAAAACACTTATTTCAAGGGTGATGGTCCACAGGCGCACGGCATGCAGAAACATATCGATATTGATTTCGCCGGTTTCATCATCAAGAAACTTTATAAGGTTCAGGCTTGCCAGATTGCAGGCCGTATCATCAAGAAACATGTACTCAGAGCAGGGATTTGAGGCATTGATGCGGCCGTCCGCCGGGCAGGTATGCCAGTCGTTAATGGTCGTGTCGAACTGCATGCCCGGATCCGCGCACTGCCAGGCAGCCTCGGCTATTTGCTCCCAGAGCGCCCGGGCGGGAAGCGTTTTCGCGACGGCGCCGTCGGTGCGGCGGGTCAGATGCCAGGGAGCATCGCTCCCGACGGCGTGCAGATACTCATCACTTACGCGCACCGTATTGTTTGAGTTCTGGCCGCTCACGCTCTGATAGGCCTCCGAGCCCCAGTCAAGCGTGTAGGTGTCGAAATTTATCTGCGTATAGCCCTGCTTGGCGAATTGCACGGCCCGGTGGATATAATTGTCGGGCACGGCATCGCGGCGGGCCTTGCGCACGGCCTCGGCAAGGGCGGGATTCTTGCGGACCATGAATTTGTCTTCGTCGGTCACATCATCGGCCTGGCAGGCCTGCATGATATCATTCAGGCGGCGCTCGCAAATAATGCTGCCGGTCATGAGGGCCGCAACCTTCTGCTCTTCCTTTGCCTTCCAGCCTATGTACTTCTCGATATCGGGATGATCGACATCGACGATGACCATTTTTGCGGCCCGGCGCGTGGTGCCGCCGCTTTTGATGGCGGCCGCGGCGCGGTCGCCGATCCGTAAAAAGCTCATGAGGCCGCTTGACCGGCCGCCGCCCGACAGGGGCTCGCCTTCGGCGCGAAGCGGTGAAAAGTTAGTGCCCGTGCCCGAGCCGTATTTAAACAGGCGCGCCTCGCGCACCCACATGTCCATAATGCCGCCCTCGTTCACCAGTTCGTCATGAATGCTTTGAATAAAGCAGGCATGGGGCTGGGGCCGCTCATAGGCATTCTCCGACGCCAGGGTTTCCCGGGTTTTGGGATCGACATAGTAATGGCCCTGCGGGGCGCCGTCGATGCCGTAGGCCCAGTGCAGGCCCGTGTTGAACCACTGGGGCGAGTTGGGCGCCGTAATCTGATGGGCCAGCATATAGGCCATTTCATCCCGGTAGGCATTTGCATCATGGGCCGAATCGAAATACCCATGCTTGAAACCCCAGTAGGTCCAGCAGCCGGCCATGCGGTCAAACACATCGCGGCTGTCTTCCTCGCCGCGCATCCGCTCTTCGGGCTTGAGCTGATCGAGAGCCTGCTCGTCGGGCGCGCCGCGCTGCAGCCATGAGGGCACATCGGGCTCGGCAACATGCGTGAGCGCCGCGGGTATTCCCGCTCTGCGGAAATATTTCTGCGAAATGATATCGGTCGCCATCTGGCTCCAAAACGACGGCACAACGGCTTTTTTGACCTTTGAGACCAGGGAGCCGTCCATGGTCTTGATTTCGCTTTTGCGGGATTCAAAGGTGATGCCCTCATAGGGCGTGGCAAGATTACGCGTAAACAAGCGCTCTATTTTCATTGGTTGTCCCCGGTTGTGACATGAATGATAGTTTTAGGAAGATGAACTGGGAGCATAATCAAACCAAATGTTGTTGTCAATATTTTTCACGGCACAACATGTAGATATTTTTTGGTTTCCTTAAGTCAATACATTATATGAAGTATATCACAAAAAAACCGCCCCGGATGAAGCGGTTGTGAAAATTCCGAGCGGTATTTTCAGGATTTTTCTGCTACGGCCAGGTTAGCCGGGATTATTCTTCAATAGATAGAACCGCGGACGGCCCAGCCCGGCCAGGCTGGGTTTTTATCGCTCGTGAATAAGCCTGGCTAAAGGAAAGGCCCGATGCAGCGCATCGGGCCTTCTCGAAAAAACAATATTCTGCTACTCTGGCTTACTTCACCGTGATAATTTTGATGTAGCCGTCTACGGAAACTGTCACATCACCGGCAACCAGTTGAAGCGGCCGCAACACGGCGATGGCAAGGATAATCTTTGACCCTAACCTGAGCTGCACCACGGGGATGATCGCAGTGCTGTCGAATGCGGCCTTGTCGCCCTGCACAAATGGATGGTCAGCATTGGCGATAATAACAAAAGGCATAACAGGCTGGATAAGGGCCACCAGCTTGTTGATCTTTGCGGGGATGACATTCTGCAGGTATTTAAGATCCTCAGTGGTGCAAGTAGGGGGCGTACCGACCTTTTTGCCGCGCAGAAGGGTTATGGGGGTTATGGGATGTTTGTTGGCGCTGTCGTCTACTGAAAATGCGCCGCAGGCAAGATAACTAGTGTCAGGAATCGTGCCATTCGGGCATTTCTGGCCGCATACTGAAAGATCCGCGTCGCTTAGCTCATAATACATTTGTTGAGTATCAGCAAAAGAAATTTTGCGGATCTGAAAGGGAGTACCATCGGATTTCTTTCCGTTGGCAATATAGGTCCAGTAATCGCCCTGCGGGCAATTTGGCTCGACGCACACATCCGTAATGGTCACCGTATCCTTGACATCGCCAGTATAGGTGAAAACCCAGTCGCCTACCAAGTCACTGGGGACCGGTGCAACAGCAAAAGCGGGTATCGCGGAAACCAGCAGGGCGCATACTGCCAACAACACTAATACACTTCTCTTCATAACTCCTCCTTCAGCATTGGTTAATAAATTGCACACTAGACATCAATTTACAACTAATCGCAATATGAGAATAAAAACCTAAAGGCTCCAGTCTGTGTCAAGCTCCTGCTCATTGACCATGAAAACAAAATTTATGCAGGGCCGGCTTACCCTCAGTGAACAACTCGGGCAGAGGGAAATTTTTTTCAGTGCGCATCCACCCATCCAGCGGTTCTATCACGTACCAATATGGTCAAGCTTACTAGAATAAACAATTTTGTAAAGTGAAAGTTTCCGAATATAAAATTATTTCCCCTGCGCGGCTGCAATTTTCAGACTTGCGCCCCCCGGCAAAGCTGATTTCAGCATAATCCTGGTAGCGGCTTATCTATATAACTGCTACGTGCCTGTCGAAATTAATCAGCATGTGCCGCTAGTCAGCCTCCGCCGATAAGGGGGAAAATCGCAAGCGTGTCGCCGGGGGAAAGATTGCTGTCCACAGTCACATGACGACCGTTTACCAGCAGAACGCCAACCTCCGAGGCGGCAATGTCCAGTTCGTGCAGCACGCGGCTGACACGGCATGCCTCCGGGTAGTCGAAGTTTTTCTCCCCGAACCTGCCCGTGCGAAATGAGGCGAACAGTTTAACGGTAATGTTCATGGCCTGCCCAATAAAAAACGGGGGCGTTGGCCGCCCCCGCATATATGCCTGAAACACCTTATATCAGAAATCCCAGAATGAGTCGATTTCCTTTTCCGTGAAATCCCAGACCGCATTGTGGGGCGGGCACAGCTCCTCGAAAAATTCCGGCAGGCGGTCATGGGCGCTGGTGAAACCGGCCGCAATGTTAAACCCTCGCTCAAGTTTCAGGATTGATTTACCCAGCCCTATGCCGTCGTCTCCGGTGATGGAGGAGCCGTATTTTGCATTGACCATGTCGACTATGGCGTTAAAAGCCTCGGGCTTGTCGAGCACTGCAAAGGCCACAAACAGGCACAGGCCCGTGCTGTCGATCAGGGCCGTGGCGATCTGCAGGTTGCGCGACAGCTCCACCTGCCCCTCTTTTTTCAGCGGGTCCACGAAGCCACCGACTTTTAAAATATTGGTGGCCGTGGAGTAGCCTGCCGTATGGTCGGCGCCCATGGTGGATGTTGCATACGTGATGCCCATACCCTTGACCGAGCGGGGATCATAGGCGGGGATGCCCTGCCCTTTGACGACCGGCACCCGTGTAAGACCGTACGCCTTGCCCAGAACCGAGGCGCCTGCGCCCAGAAGCCTGCCCAGATGCGATCCCTTGCCGATTTCCTTTATAAGGTTCAGCATGCCCTTGCCGTCGCCGAAGGCGATGATGCCCGCTTCCATGGCAACGCCCACGGTGACGGCGGTTTCGATCGTGTCGATGCCGATGTCGTCCATCATATGATCGGCCTCGGCGATGGCGTCAAGATCGTCGATGCAGCAGCCGGCGCCGAAGCCCCAGATGGTCTCATACTCAAAGCCCGAGGTCAGATAGGCGCCCTTTTTATCGTTATAGACCTGGGAGCACTGGATGATGCAGCCCGCGTGGCAGCCGTGGCTGGGCTTGCCGCCTCGCTCGACGATGGTGTCGTGCATGGTTTCGCCGCTGATTTTGTCATGACCGTCGAACCTGCCGGTGCGGAAATTATGCGTGGGCAGGCCTCCCGCCTCGTGCAGGATGTTGACCAAAATGTCGGTGCCGTAGGTCTTCAAGCCCTGGCCCGTGACCGGATGGTCGAGCAGGCATTTTGCAAAAACGCGGGAGGCTTCCTTGAACTTCTCCGGCTCGGCGATTGCAACGCCCGGAGCGCCGGCGTCGTCAATGGAAAAATATTTGATTTTTTTCGAGCCCATCAGGGCGCCCAGGCCTCCGCGGCCGTGGCTTCGCATATTGCCCTCGGGATCGCGCACGGAAATATTGGCCAGTGGTATTTTCATTTCCCCAGCAGGGCCGAGGGAGAGAACCGCCACCTTGTCGCCCCGGCGCTTTCGGACTGCCGTGATGACCTCATAGTTGCCCTTGCCGACAAGCTCGGTTTCTTCGGCAATGGTTATGCCGTTTTTGTCGAGATGCAGGCTGTAAAAAATATCTTTCTGCGGCAGGCCTTCGATAATGATGGCTTTTACGTTAAGCCGGGCCAGGCACTGCGATGCCGTACCGCCCGCATTGCTCTCCTTGATGGTGCCGGTAAGGGGGCTCTTGCCGCCCGCGGACAGCCTGCCGGAATTGGCGCAGGCCGTGCCCGTAAGCATGCCCGGCGCAAAAACAAGTTTGTTGTATTTGCCGAGAGGATGGCAGTCGGGCTTGACTTCCTTTGCCACGATGGTGGAGGTAAGGCCTCTGCCGCCGAGTGCCGCCCATTCTTTGGGCACATCTTCGACCGAAACCTTGAGGGTCGTCATATTGACGCGGTAGATTTTTTCAGCCATGGGTGCTCTCCTTTTGCAGTGTTTGAAATCAGCTCATTCTCCTTTCCAAACAAGGGAGGCCCGGCCGTTTCCGGCAGAACCCATCGGCCTTATGTCCATGAGAGCGTCAGCCCCGGAAGGCGCACAAGGCTCGGAGATCTTTGTAAACTATAAGAACAGAGAGGCGAATCTGTCAAGAAAAAATCCGCCGGCCGGGCGAGCGCCACAGCCAGACCTGCGGCAAAAAATATCCGGGTTCACTGCAAAGCTGTGCGCGCACCATAAAGACGCGCATTGTTTTTTTGTTGCGTGGCGCGATTGACTTTTCCTGTTGGAGGGGCTGAGTAATTTTTTGACTGGAACATTGACAACAAACCATTTTTTCGCTAATAAAGTTGTAGATACAACTAATTCCATCAACCTTTTTACGGACATTTCGCCATGCAAGTTTTTGATCATGACGGCAATTTCGGGCATATGCTGGGACGTACATCGCGCGCCATGCTGAATATGCTGCAGAAAAAATTCCGGCAGGCAGGCTGCGACATTACCGTGGAGCAGTGGACCCTGCTCATAAATATCCGCAATGCCGGCAGCCAGTCGCAGCAGCAACTTGCCGAACTGGTCTATCTGGACAAAACAACCATAGCCCGCCTTGCCGCGGGGCTCGAAAAAAAGGGGCTTATCAGCCGCGAGTCCCACAGCACTGACCGCCGGCAAAAGCTGCTGGTCATTTCAGCGCAGGGTACGGCTATGCTGGCAGCTTTAAAGCCCGTGGCCCTTGCGGCCCAGCAGCAAGTGCTACATGATCTGGATCCGGAAAAGCTCAAAAGCTGCCGCGAGTTGCTGCTGCAGGTGTACAGCACTATTCTCGACCAGTAATCTTTTCACCGACGACGCCCCTGAGGCCCGATACACAGGAGAACAGACATGATTAAAAAAGTTGCAATTGCCCTTGCCCTCATTAGTATCATTGGGGTTGCCGGATTTTTGGGCATGTATAAATATGAAAACCGGCGGCTCAGCCCCGACTATTTCGAGCTCTACAAAAAACAGGACCCGGTTCCCGAGGGTAAAACCGGCGTTTTTGTTGTCGGGCTCATCGTGCCGGAAACCATGGACCCCGTCTTCTATTACAATATTCAAAACAAGATCACCAAAAACATTATCCCCTGGCCCTTCAGAATTTTTGCGCAGCAGGACAAGGGCATCGCTTTGTTTGACCCGGAGCGGTACATCGAATTTACGGAGTTTACGCCGAAGCGTCTGGTGAATGCCGAGGGCAGCGACCGCGATATCGACGGCGAGCCCTATATTGAAAAATATAAGCGCGGCGAGGTTGTCTGGCAGCCGCCGTCGAAAAGAACGCATAAGGATATCGGCTATTTTATTTACACAAAGCGCAAGGGCGGCATGCCCACCACAGCCGGAAAAATCCTCGGGAAAGCACGCCTCTGGTATTACGACAAGGGAATTGTTCAGAAAAAATCACCCCACTGGCGGGCTACGTTTGATACAATTAATAAAGCCATGGCGCAGGTTGAAAAGAACTATCCCGGCGTCATGTGGCGGGCCGAGTGTTCCCTGTATTATTACGAGATGAAGCGGAAGCTTTACGAGCTGCTCGACGCCGGCTGCTCGACCATCGTGCTTGCCGCGCCCATGGCCATTTATTCCCATTTCGAGGAATTCGACTCGGCCTTCCGCCACAGCAGCGAATACATTGAAGAATGGGAAAAGGAACATCCGGGCAAAAAGATCAAGATCATCATGACCCCGCCCCTGGGCAATTTCAAAGCGCTGCGTGATGCCTACCTGGCCATGCTCAGGGACCGACTCGATACGCTGCCGAAAAATTCATCCGTTGCCGTAGCCGTGACCGTGCACGGGATGCCCTGGGACATGCGGCCATGGGAGGCCTGGATCGCGCTTGCACCGGCCTATCGTAACCCTCTGCTTGAAGAGACCCAAAAACTTCTGGGCGGTTACGGGTTCTCAAAAATCACGGTCATGAGCTGCCAGGACGAGTTCGCCGATGAAATTACCGACCCCAAGGACAAATACCTTTCAACCAGCGAGGCGTACTGGAAAGCCATCCATGAAGGATATGACTATGTCATCGGCCTGCCCATAGAGTTTTTTGCCGAAAACACCGACACCCTGTTTTACCATGCCATTAAAAATTACGAGGGCTTTGACGGCTATAATGTCTATGAACCCGTCAACTATCCGGACTGGTCCGTGCCCTATACGAGGGAATTCAAGCAGGGCAAGACGCAGGTTATTTACAATGGCGTTCCCGTTGGGAAGTATCAGCATTTTGTAGTTGACGCATTATATGCGGCTCTGGATTCGGTGCTCAGCCGCGGCAAATCAAAATAGGTGAGAAGCCCTTGATGGCAATGGAATGACATGAAAACAGGGGATACAGTTTTTTCACGTGAAGCAGCCGACATCTTGGATAAGATCGCAGCCATCTGGCCGCCTATCATACGGCAGGGGAAAAAAGATAAAATTCTTTTGATGCTCAACCTGCTTGCCCGCGCCCGAAATATCAAAATAGCCGATGCCGCGCTGGTCATCGAGGCCACGCGCCTTGTCGTGCCCAAGTCCTATGACCCGCTGTTTCATATGTTTGAGGACATGGAAGGCTTTAAAAAACGGATGCTTGATCCCTTCGTGAGCGAGGCGGCCTATAATAAAATTCCCGTAAAGGTGAGGCGCTGGCGCCATCAGCGGCCCCGTAAAAAAATAGCAGCCGGTCAGGCGAAAAATATTCTTGCCTTCTGTGCAAGCCCGCGCGCTCATGGCAATACCGACATTCTCATCGATGAAGCCCTGCGGGGAGCTGCCGATGCGGGAGCGCACACGGAAAAGATCATGCTGCACAAAATCAAAATGGGCTATTGCATCGGCTGCCGCAAATGCAAGGAGCCGGACTATGAAAAAATCTGCGTCATCAATGACGATATGGCAGGGGTGTATCAGAAAATAATCGCTGCCGACGCCCTGATAATCGGCTTTCCCATCTATACCGGCCGCGAGTGCGCGCAGCTTTCGACATTTTTCGACCGCTGGGACGGCTATGAGCGCTACCTGCTCACCTCATGCCTCAAGCCGGGCCGCAAGGCACTGGTCATCGGCACCTGGGGCTATCCCTGCATCGACACCTATGACCATGTGATCGAAAACATCATTTCCATTTTGAACCTTCACAAGGTTGAAACCGTCGAGGCCCTGTCTGCCTGCGGGTTTGAAGGAATGCACCACGGCCTTGACGCCCAACGCACAGGCGTTATCAGCCGCCACCCCAAGGAGCTGAAAAAAGCCTACGGAGCAGGCATGGCGCTCGCAAGATACTAAACACGGCGGCATACACATTGTTGCCTAACCCATCACAGCAACACGCGGGAACCTTACCGCCGGGGTAAATTATTGACGGCAGGGCATGACCATGATAAAAAATGGCTTTGACGCCATATTTTATTTTATGGAACCGCCATGGGCACGAAAGCGGAAGCTAAAAAACAAATCATACTTGATGCGGCCATGAAGGTGTTTGCCGAGAAGGGCTATCACTATGCAACGGTGGAAGAGATCGCACAGGAAGCGGGCATTGCAAAAGGGTCCGTACACGCCTATTTCGAAAATAAGCTTGATATACTTCTTACTCTAATCCTGCTGTTCTGGCAAACGATCAATGAGGCCAATACGGCAAAGCAGTCGCAAATACATGAACCGGTTGCGGCGCTCAAGGCTATTTTTGCAACTTTTCAGGAAATATTGCTGCAGGACGAACGGTCGCTCTACTGGGGTAAAATTCTCCAGGAGGGGCTTCCCAAGCTGCATACCCATAAAAGCGAAGCGTTGCGAAACAAGCAGCGGGCCATCGAGCGGGAGGGACAAAAACTTGGCAGGACTATCGATGCGGTCATCAGGGCTGGGCAGGACACGGGCTGCATTAAGAAAACGGTCAAAAGCCAGGTGTTGCGACAGATTTTGGGCGGGGCAAGCCAGCTTCTTGTGTACGGCATTTTTATTAAAGGCAGAGGCACAAGCGGCATCGGTTATACGGCAAAGGATGTAAAAAAGGCCCTGGACCTGCTTATAGATCTGTTTGCGACACAGAACCCCATACAGAGAAGTTAGCCATGCAATACAAACGGCTAGGACGAACCAATCTGAAAATTTCCGAAATCGCCTACGGCGGCCTTGCGCTGTTTTACGTGGAGCGCGATGAGGCCATACGACTGCTCAACAAAGCCCTGGACCTGGGCATCAACTATATCGACTGCGATGAAGCGGGCAACCAGTTTGTTGCTTCCAGGGTTTATGAGGATACGCGCGCCAAGCTTGGCGAAGTGCTGAAAACCCGGCGCCATGAAGTATATGTCGGCATTAAATCCATGTTCGCCACAAAAGACGAGGTGGCGCGCGACATAGACCGGGCGCTGGAATATATCTTCAAGGGAACCGGCCGGGAGGTTATCGACCTGTTTCATATTGCCCATGTCGATGTGCAGGAAAAGCTCGACCTGCTGCTGTCGCCACAGGGGGGTATGGCAGCGATCGAGGAAGCCAGTCTGGCCGGAAAAATCAGCCACACGCTGGTTGCATCCCATAACCCGCAGGTGCTGCTGCAGGCTCTAAAGACGGATCTTTTTGATGTCGCCGAATTCCCGTTCACGATCATCGAGGATGAGTACAAAAAAGAAGTCATCCCCTACTGCCGGGCCCATGATATCGGCACCCTGATCATGAAACCGATCGGCGGGGGCCAAATGGCCTCCTGCGCTGATTTGTCCCTGCGCTGGATCAAGCAGCAGCCGGTTGACGTGGTCATTCCGGGCATGAAAACCATGGAGGAGCTGCTGAACAATATCGATGCCGTGGTCAACGGCGGCCCACTGTCCCGGGACGAGCTTGCAAAACTTGGAGAGACCGCGCGCGTACTCGGGAGCGAATACTGCCACCGCTGCGGCTACTGTCTGCCCTGCCCGAAGAATATTCATATCGTCAGCCAGATAGACATCTACCGGTCGCGGCTTGTTGGCCTCGACCGAAAAAAAGAGCTCTACCGGATGGTGCGCGAGCGCGGGGCGGGCGTGGCCTCCGACTGCGTCGCCTGCGGCTCGTGCGTTGAGAAATGCCCGTTCAAGCTTGCCGTGCCAGAGCTGATGAAAAAGATAGCCGCCCTGCTTGAAAACTGAAGCTGAACGGGCAGCGATTTTTTTCGCGGCTGAAGCCGCTCCCAGCCAGGATTATTCATCAATATTTTAGATTACAGGCCCTTCTCTGCGCACTGTTGTGCGGGGATAGAGTGCTTTCTCCCACGGCGGCACACAGCTCCCGCAATGACAGGCGCAGGGTCTCATTACCAATCAAGTTCATAAGGAGACCAAAGGCCGTGGCAATCCCGTATTTGGGTCAACATTGGTCGTCATGGTTCCGCTCGCAGCAGCGCGTTGACAGCATTCAAGTTTCAGTTTGACTTTTGGAAGCATTTACATTAAAATTTTTTAATCATTAAAGGTCTGCACGCAAAGCTTTTTATTTATTTTTTATCACCAGTACTTGAATTAATAGATGTATCAGATTATATGAATTGCTGTTTTAATAAAAACTTCAGTCATTAAGGAGGCAGTATGGCGAGAAAGAAGGACGCCGACTACACCGGCACTGTCAAAAGGCAGTACCGGGAGCTGATGGAACAGTGCAAAGTGAACCTCGACAGAATGGAGCAGGAGCTTCCCCCTCCCCGGGATGATTTCAGCGAAACCCTGAAAGAACGGGGGGTCAGCCGCCGCGATTTTCTCAAGTGGGCAGGGCTTACCACATCAGCGCTCATGCTGCCGCCCATGTTCAAGCCCCTGGTTGCACGGGCTGCGGAAAACTTCAGCCGCGTGCCGGTCGTGTGGCTGCACTTTGCCGAATGCACGGGCTGCAGCGAGGCTTTGCTGCGCTCAACCTACCCCAATGTCGACGACATCCTGCTTGACACCATTTCTCTTGAGTATCATGAAACCATCATGGCCGCAGCGGGCTATCAGGCAGAAGAATGCCTTGAAAAGGCTTTGAAGGATTTCCCCGGCAAATTCATCTGCGTGATCGAAGGCGCCATACCCAGGGGCCTCAACGGCCGCTATCTGACCCTGGGTCCCAAGGGCAAAACAGGCCTTGAAGTAGCAAAAGAAGTAACCGCAAAGGCCGCGGCAGTTCTCTGCATCGGCGGCTGCTCCAGTTTCGGCAATATTCCGGCCGCCAGGCCAAACCCGACGGACTGTGTCGGTGTTGGCGAAGCACTCGGCATCAAAACCGTCAATATCGCCGGCTGCCCCCCGAACCCCGTAAACTTTGTGGGAACGCTGCTGCACTATCTCATGTTCGGCAGCCTGCCGCCCTGCGATGCGCTTGGCCGGCCCCTGTGGGCATACGGCAAGCGCATTCACGACTACTGCGAGCGAAGGCCCCATTATGACGCCGGCGAGTATGTTGAAGAATGGGGTGATGACGGCGCTAAAAAAGGCTGGTGCCTCTATAAGATGGGCTGCAAGGGCCCCTACACGTTTGCCAACTGCGCCAAGGTGCGCTTCAATGCCGGTGTTTCCTGGCCGGTCATGGCAGGCCACGGCTGCATCGGCTGCACCGAGCCGGCGTTCTGGGACAGCATGGCGCCCCTTGAAAAACCGATTGCCGAAAAGAATGTCATTGGCGGCGAATTCACCGTTGACAAAGTCGGCGCAGCGCTGCTGGGCGTAACGGTTGCCGGCGTTGCAGCCCACGGTATTATCTCGGCCATCAAAGGCCATAAAACAGAGAACCATGACTGATCGATGCGATCAGAATAATAAAGGAGGCACAGTATTATGACCAAAAGAATCATCGTCGATCCGATTACACGAATCGAAGGCCATCTGCGCATCGAGGTCGAAGTTGACGACAACAACGTCATCAAGGACGCCTGGAGTTCAATCACCCTGTGGCGCGGCATCGAAACGATACTGAAGGGCCGCGACCCCCGCGATGCAGGCCTTATCGTGCAGCGCTTCTGCGGCGTATGCACCTACTCCCACTATGAGGCAAGCATCCTTGCCTGCGAAGACGCCTTCGGCGTCCGGCCGCCGGCAAATGCGCGCCTGGTGCGCAATCTCATCAACGCCTCGCAGTATCTCTACGATCATATCATGCACTTCTATCACCTGCATGGTCTTGACTGGGTAGACATCGTGAGCGCCCTGTCGGCAGACCCGGCCAAAGCCGTGGCCCTTGCCCGCCAGTACAGCGACAACCCCTTCAACTGTTCCGAAACGGGGTACAAGGCCGTGCAAACGCGCCTGAAAAAATTTGTCGAATCCGGCCGCCTCGGCCCCTTTGCAAACGCCTACTGGGGCAACCCTTCGTTCAAAATGTCGCCCGAGGCCAACCTCATCGTCGTCTCCCATTACCTTGACGCCCTTGGGGTTTCAAAAATCGGCGCTCAGATGATGGCGATATTCGGCGGTAAAAACCCCCATCCGCAAAGCCTGGTGGTGGGCGGCGTAACCTGCGTCATGGACACGGTTGACGCCAGCCGCATCGGCGAATACAAGTTCCGGTTCAATGAAGTGCGCGACTTTATCGAACGCGCCTATCTCCCGGATGTGCTGCTTGCCGCCTCCTTCTACAAGGATGAAGGCATCAAGGGCATCGGCTGCGGCGTGAAGAACTATCTGGCCTACGGCGGCTTCCCGCTTGATGATGACTGGAAAACGACCCTGCTGCCCCGCGGTGTGGTGAAAAACGGGGATATTTCCAAGGTGCTGGAGCTTGACGAAAAAAAGATCACCGAGGAAGTCACCCACTCCTGGTACAAGGGCTCCGAAGCGCTCCATCCCTATGATGGCAAAACAGAGCCTGAGTATACGGGGTATAACGCCAACGGCAACCTCGAAGGCGTCGATAAATACACCTGGGGCAAGGCGCCCCGCTATGACGGCGAACCCTATGAAGTCGGGCCGCTGGCGCGCTTCATCATCGGCTATGCCCAGGGGCATGCGCAGATCAAGGCACTGGTCGACTCCACCCTCAAGGCAACGGGCCTGCCCGTTACCGCCCTGTTCTCAACGCTGGGCAGAACCGCGGCCCGGGCGCTTGAAACAAAGCTTATCGCCGACAACACCGAGCGCTTCATTGGTGAGCTTATCGCCAATATCAAGGCCGGCGACACCCGCACCTGGACACGCTGCGACGTTCCCGATCAGGCACAGGGCCGCGGCATGACCGAAGTGCCCCGTGGCGCTCTCGGGCACTGGATAAAAATAAAGGACAAGCAGATTGAAAACTATCAGGCTGTTGTGCCCTCAACCTGGAACAGTTCGCCGCGCGACAAGAAGGGCAAGCGCGGGCCCTATGAGCAGGCGCTCATCGGAACAAAGCTTGCCAATGTCGACCAACCGCTTGAGATCATCCGGACGATTCACTCCTTTGATCCCTGCATGGCCTGCGCGGTGCACATCATTGACCCCAAAACCGACAAGGTCAGAAAATTCAAGGTTCTGTAAACCTTTAAGGGAAAGGAGCATGATGTGGAAAAGACGGATATAAGATTCCCGATAAAGGAATGGTCGGTGGCCATACGCATCAATCACTGGTGCATGGTCCTGTTCATCCTGATATTAATCATTACCGGCATTTATATAGCAATGCCCTTTACCGTGCTGCACGGTGAGACCGTCAATAAATTCCTGATGGGCAATAACCGCTTCGTGCATATACTGTTTGGCGTTGGTCTGGTGTTCATATTCATCTGGCGCATGTACCTCATGTTTTTCTCGCGGTTTCATGCGGACTGGAAAGACTTTTTTGCTTTTACCGACGTGAAGAACACGATTCAACAGCTCAAATTTTACATGCTCGTCACGGAGAAGCCCCCGGAGCACAAATTCCTGTACGGCCCGTTCCAGTCGCTTGCCTATGGCGGCCTCATGGTCATGCTATTTGCGATGTGCCTGACCGGCGTCATTCTGATGGGCCCAGCCTATCATGCCGGCATCACGGCCTTTGTCTATAAGCTCGTGAAGCCCATTGAAACGCTTCTGGGCGGCCTTGCGGGCGTGCGGGTTATCCACCACATTCTGACCTGGTGCTTTATCCTGTTCGGCGTGGTGCATCTGTACATGGCGTTCTGGTATGACTGCGTATTTCAGGAAGGCACGGTGTCGTCCATGATCGCAGGCAAACTATTCAAGAAAAAGAAGCACTAAGCACTGCTGTGCACGGTATGGAAAAAGGGGGATGCGAGTCCCCCTTTTTCTTATTAAAACAATGACTGATCAGCGCCATTTCCTAACCATACTGGGCCTCGGCAATATCCTTCTGCAGGATGAAGGATTCGGCGTGCATTTTCTCAACTGGTTTGCCGAACGCTACGGCCTGCCGGAGCAGGTGAAGCTGATCGACGGCGGCACGCTCGGCTTCGGACTTTTTGATATCATTACGAGCTGCAGGAATATACTCGTCATTGATGTCATGAAAATTGATGACGAGCCGGGCTCCATCTACCGCTTTACGCAGCAGGAAATGGACCTCGCGCACCCGCCGGCAACATCCGCCCATGAGGTTGAGTTTGCCGACATACTCTGCAAGGCCGAGCTTATTGATCTGGCGCCTGCCGCGGTGTTTCTTTGCATTGTGCCGCAGCAGTATGACGCGCATAACCTGCGGATGGGCATGACTCCGCTCATGCATGAGCGCTTTGCAGATATGGAAACATTTTTATTAAAAGAGCTTGACGCTCTTGACATACATCCCGTTCGGAAGCAAGGCCATGCATGAACTGTCGCTGGTGAACTCTCTGCTTGACATCGTGGATGACTATGCCCGGCGCGAAGCATTCAGCAGGGTAACAAGCCTGCATCTTTCAATGGGACGGCTCAGCTGCGTTGACCCGCAATCGCTGCGGTTTGCCTTTGAAGTGCAGGCGCAAGGCACAAAAGCCGAAGGAGCACGTCTTGACATAGATGTGCTCCCGGCTGTTATTTACTGTTTTTCCTGCGGCAGTGAAACGCAGCAGGACCAGTTCGCTGCCCTCTGTCCGAAATGCGCAAGCAGCCAGGTAAGCCTTACGGGTGGGACAGAGGAACTACAGCTCATTGATATGGATGTGGATTAATGAATTCAGGGGTTGAGGTATTTAGGCTGTAGGCTTTTAGGGACTGCGGAATAAAAATCCCAAAACTACATACAACCTAAATTCCTAAACACCTACAGCCTAAAGGCCTATATTTAATTGGTTTTCTTATGTGCATCGCATTTCCCGGAAAAATACTTTCCATAGATGCCGATAACTACGCAACAATAGATATCGGCGGCACGCAGCGCGATGCCTGTCTTGATATCATCGACGAGGAAGTAGGCATCGGCGATTATGTAATCTGTCATGCCGGTTTTGCGCTCCACAAGGTCGATGAGCAGACGGCGCAGGAGAAACTTGAATTTTTACAGCATCTTATAGATAACGAAATTTTTTAAATTTGACAATGAAAGGGGTGGTGCTCAAATAGTATGTCGTATGAGGTACAGCTGTATTGATCTGAAGTCAACAACCACCAGCGCAGCGGGTGGCTTGTCTTCCCCTGCAGGGGGGAGACAAGGGCACGAAGTGCCAAGTTGCCTTCTGCCTCCACCGCCAAAGGCGGTTGAGGCAGACAATGAAATGGCAAAAACATATTCCGAACATGAAAGGAACTGAAATGAAAAGAACAGCATTTGCTTTTGCAGCCTTTGTTCTCACCGCGGCATGGTGCGGCGCGGCCTCTGCCGCCGACGGCGACACCAATACGTTTGACAAATTCATTAAGCCCATGACCAATCCGGTCTATTTTGATGATGCGCGCAATCAGACCTATATTCATGTGTATCATGCTATTCAGTCGCTGCCGGATAAAATTAACACACGTATCGGCAAAGTCCCCCTTGATGGTAGCCTGAGTCTGACCGCAGTTCGTATCAACTATGCTTTCAATGAGCGATTCTCAATAGTAGCGGCAAAGGACGGCTATATTGATTTTGATCCGGATCACACATTGAAGCATGAACACGGCTGGGCCGATATCGCCGGAGGCGCCAAGTATGCTTTCATCTATGATGAAAAAAATGATTTCATTCTCTCCGGCAAGCTGCTCTTTGAAATGAGCCAGGGTAGCAGCGAAGTCTATCAGGGCAATGGCCACGGCAATCTTGCCCCTTCACTCACTTTCCTGAAGGGCTGGGACAAATTTCAGTTCATGGGCATGGCGGGCGGCGTGATTCCCTTTCAGAACAGCCAGGAAAGCACCATGATGTTCGACAGCTGGCACGTGAGCTATAATATTATGGACAGGGTGTTCCCCCTGATCGAGCTCAATCATTTTTGGATCGTGCGCCAGGCAGACAGCAAGGACTTGGTGGCGAGCGTTGCCAAATTCGAAGGCGGCGATGTGATCAACATGGGCTCGCAGCACGGCATGGACCACCGCCACCTGGTCAGCGCAGCGGCTGGCGCCCGCTTCCGGGTCATCAAGAATATCGATATGGGCATTGCCTATGAATTTCCGCTTACGGAACAGAGAAACGGTTTAATGGATAACCGCTGGAATTTTGACATAATATATCATTTCTAAAAAATACAGCCGTTAGCCGTGCCGGCGCCTCAGCCCGGCACGGCTTTTTTTTAAAATTATGAAA
>Ga0118677_10003873_pt1 | contig 27759 bp, 21 predicted proteins | sample AliMusrvi5mmetaG_FD_86154 | JGI IMG/M metagenome (GOLD analysis project Ga0118677, IMG submission 86154) | reverse complement strand
GCAATGCCGTGGCAGGTGCTCCCAATGGAGATTACGCTACCACTTGGTCAAGTGCCAATCAAGACGGTAGCGGCATGGGCGTCTACGCCCAGCGGCATCTCGCTTCCGGCCTCCCCACATCGGAATTCCGCGTCACACAAGGCGGGAAAAACCGTCAAAGGGTCGATTTTCTACAAGACATGGTCTACCATATCGGTCCAAAATCGGGTGGTTTATGGGCCGGGCCAGTCCGCCACGACCTTAGGCAGCCATGAAGAGCAGGTTTCAAAAGACAACTACAATTGGCTTTGGGACGCTCATCCAGGAACATGAAAAGAGGTGAATGGGTGTTGCGGGGTATTGGTGTTGGCAAGCGGTATGCGGCTTCATGGCCGTTGTTGGTGAATAGTGGTTCGATTACATCTTCCAGTATTATCGAGACTTGTAAATGAGAGCGCGTCTTTCATGGCAAACTGCCGTCGTGCATATTGCGTTGTCTCTGTGGGCATCTGCGTTGCCAGCGACGGAAGCCCTGGAAAGGGGCAAATCCAATTTCGACGAGGGGGATTACGTTGCGGCCATTGTCGCCTACACCGAGGCCATCAGCATTGACCCCAAGCGTGTTGAGGCGTATCTTGGCCGGGCGGGGGCTTACGAGAGGCACGCAGAATTTGGCAGGGCGATTGCCGACTACACCAATGCCATTCGGCTCGACCCGAAGCGAGCGGAGGCATATATTCGCCGTGGCACCCTCTACGAGAATGAAGGGAGATATGATAAGGCCATCGCCGACTGCACCGAGGCCGTGCGTGTGGCACCGAAAAATGTCAGGGCGTATAACGCTCGCGGCACAGCCAACGCTATTATGGGCAAAATCGACAACGCCATTGCGGACTTCAGCGAGGCCATCATAATTGACCCGGAGAATGCGGAGTCGCACAACAACCGGGGGTGGGGCTTTCGGGAAAAGAGAGACCTCGATAAGGCCATCGCGGATCATAGCGAGGCTATTCGGCTCGATCCGAAGGGGGTTTTGGGGTACGACGGGCGGGCCAGTGTCTACATGATGAAGGGCGAATATGATAAGGCTATTGCAGACCTCGGCGAGATCGTCTGGATTGATCCGAAAAGTAGCATGGCGTATATCAATCGAGGCACCTGCTATAAAGAAAAGGGCGAGAAAGCCAAGGCAAAGGCGGACTATACGTTGGCCATTGCCGTGCTCACTGAGGCCATTCGCCTCAATCCGGAATATGCCTCTGAGTATTATGACCGGGCGATGTGCTATGAGGAGATAGGCGAGATGGCCAAGGCCAAGGCGGACTTTGAGTCGGCCATTACCACACTCAGTAGGGCCATCCAACTCAGTTCGGGATATGCCACCGCGTACTTTGAGCGGGGCTATGCTTACTAGAAGAGGAGAGACCTCGACAGTGCCATTGCCGACTTTTCAGAGGCGATTCGCCTTTGCCCTGGTTACGCCGCCGCGTATCATGAGCGGGGGCTCATCTACGAGAAAAAGGGTGAGAAAGCCAAAGCGGGAGAAGATTTCAGCCGTGCAGAGAAACTCGGATACAAGAGAAGAAAAGGGGGTGTCCTAGCGCCAGGAAAAGGGGTCGGGAGGAAAGCGCCGGGATAAACCGGCATGGAGTAGCGGATGAAAGAGCCGCATAGAAAAGGAGTAGCGAACCGTTCTAACCCCGAGTCATGCGCCGGCGGTGGTAACATCGCGGGTGAGGCGTTGGAGCAGTGCCCGGGCGCATCTCTCTGGACGAGACGATCCGTTGGTGGAAGTTGCGCCCTTGTTGGCGATGATCGACGATTGGAATGCCTTTTTGAAGAGTGCCATGCCAGAAGAGGAACTGAGAGATATACGCCAGCACGGTCGTACTGGCCGGCCGCTGGGAGACGAAACTTTCCTCGGTCGTCTGGAGGAAATGGTAGGTCGTGTCCTCAAACCCCAAAAACGCGGCCCAAAACCGAAACAGAATACGAATTAAGTCATGTGTCCCCGGAATTTGCACCGCCAGACGAGAATCGTCCGGAAACGCTTAGCCGAGCGGCCGTATCGTATCCGAAGCATTTCGTGAGTCGTTGCCTGCGGATGGGGTGACCGCCGCAGACAACGATGAGGCTCGACTTGGCGTTGTTCAGAGAAAAGTGACTCCGAATCTGTTCAATGCCGCTACTCACCACGGAGTTTCAGCCCAAGGCCGATCAGCTTCTCGCGAACCACGTTGTGGCTCGTCTCGCCGAAGTGCTCATACCCCAGCAGGTCGTCGCCGGTGCGGAGGACTTCACAAAGTACGGATTTCTGAGTACACTGTATATATGCGAGGTGATGGATCAGCAGACAATCAGCGATTGGCTGGCTTGGCCAGTGGGAGAAATGTTCCATGAGATTTCCGACCCGTCTTGTTATTCGGCATTGCTTGATCGTTGTGACAGCTTTCTGTGCGATCGTTCTCGAAAGTGTTTCCAGTGGATGGGGCCAAGTCAACCAAAACCAGAACAATAATGGAGTCTTTCAGCAACCCGTGGGTGGTATTTCAATCCAGGCCGACGGTCTCTTAAAAAATGCCACCACGGACGTTTTGAGCAACCTGAGCCATTTGCGCTTGAGGACTCTCCACAAGGTTCCTTCCGAATTGAACGATGCAGTGCCTTTGCGAAAGGTCTCGTTGCGAGTAGTGGACGAGGCGCTGGCAGCGAGCTGCAAGGAAAGCAAACCCTTGCCGGAGGAAATGCTCTTCCTGGGCGGTCTGCAGGGAATCCGCTATGTCTTCGTCTATCCGGAACAGCGAGACATCGTGCTGGTGGGGCCAGCCGAAGGCTGGAAAGTGGACCGGCGCGGAAACGTCGTTGGGTTGACCACCGGCCGGCCGGTGATGCTCTTGGACGATTTGCTAGTGGCTTTGCGGACGGCTGCCTCCGCGGCGCGAACGGGCATTACCTGTTCGATCGACCCGACACCCGAAGGAGTACGGCAGTTACGTTCGCATGTCTCGACGCTTCGTACCATCGGCAATGCCGACGAGACGGCGGCAGGAATCGAGCAAGCATTGGGGATGCAACAGATTACTTTCACGGGCGTGCCCGCCACGAGCCACTTTGCAGGAGTTCTTATTGCGGCCGATTACCGGATGAAACGTCTGGCGATGAACTTTGATCCCTCACCGGTGCGAGGATTGCCGAGCTTCTTGCAGATGATCAACGTCGGCGGTCGGGGCATGAGCAATGTGATGCAACGCTGGTGGCTGGAGCCAATGTACGAATCGGTGCTCCGTGCTCCGGACGGCTTGGCTTGGGAGTTGCGTGGCGCGGATGTGAAGTGCATGACGGAGGAGGGCTTCCTGGCAACCAACGGCAGCCGAGAGCAACTGGGCCATCCCAACCCCCTGGCCCAGAAATGGGCCGACAATATGACGGCGCATTATGCGGAACTGGCCGTGGCAGAGCCGGTATTCGGTGAATTACGCAACTGCATGGAATTGGCAGTCGTCGGGACGCTGATCTGGCGGGAACATTTAACCGATCGCGCCGGCTTCAATCTTCCCGCTCTGATGGACGACACGGCGTTCAAGTCAATGGAACTGATCGCTCCGAAACAGGTTGAAAGCAAGGCAAGCATGCTCAAGCGTGGCCGAAACTGGATTATCAGCGCATCCGGTGGTGTGGCGATCCGATCGCTGGAGATCGTCGCGAAGGCCCAGCCAAGCGACGCACCGGCGGGTGCCCGAGCCAAGGCGGTATCCAGCATTGCCGGGCGGTGGTTCTGGAATTAACTCGGCCAGGGTATTGATGCCTAAGCGGATTAGGCACTTGCAAGCGCGGATCGAGAGATTCAAATCAGAAACGGGCTTGGCCAGTAGGGCCTCCTCGTCCGCCGAGAGCGGCTCCGGAGCGGAGGACTCGATGGCCGGACGTTCCGAGGCAAGCTGAGCGAGCTACAGCCCTTTCGAGGCAAGCATTTCCTTGAGTTCCTACAGGCTCATTTCGCCAAAGCTCTTGTTGGCAAACAGTTCGGCTTCGGTGGTACGGCAGAGGTCAACGGATCCTTTCCAGAGACCTCTTGGACGTGCCCAATGAGGTGATCGAAACTGTAATGCATATCCTGTGACAACTCCAATCCTTTTTCGTCCTAAGAATACACGGTGGCCTGCCAATGCGTTTTGTTTTCTCGGTGATCTCGCAATGGGGCAATGCTGGTTTCATGGCAACAATTCCCGAAGCGTTGGCGATTGCGGTTCAACACCATCAAGGCGGCCGGCTGCAAGCCGCCGAGCAGATCTATCGCCAGATTCTCGCGGTCGAGCCGAATCAGCCCGACGCGCTTCATCTTCTCGGTGTGATCGCTCACCAGGCGGGCAGAAACGAGGTTGCCGTTGAATACATTGGTCGAGCCATCACCTTGCAGGGCAGTGTGGCTGCCTTCCATAACAACTTGGCGGAAGCGTATCGTGCTTTACACAGGATTTCCGACGCCATCGCCTGTTACCGCCGGGCCGTGGAACTGAAGCCGGACTATGTCGACGCCCACAACAACCTTGGCGTTGCCTTGATGGACCAGGGGAAACCGGACGAAGCGGCCGCCTGCTACCACCATGCATTGGCACTGAAGCCGGACTATGCCATCGCTCATAACAATCTGGGCATTACGTTGAAGGACCAGGGAAAGCTGGACGAAGCAGTCGCCTGCTACCGCCGGGCCGTGGAACTGAATCCAGACTATGCCGAGGCGCACTACAACTTGGGCCTTGCGTTGAGGGACGAGAAGAACCTGGAGGAAGTGATCGCCTGCTACCGCCGCGCAGTGGCACTAAAGCCGGACTATGCCATGGCGCACAACAATCTTGGCGTTGCCTTGATGGACCAGGGGAAACCGGACGAAGCGGCCGCCTGCTACCACCGTGCATTGGCACTGAAGCCGGACTATGCCATGGCACATAGCAACCTCGGCAACACCTTGACGATGCGGGGAAAACTGGACGACGCCGTCGCCTGCTACCGCCGGGCAGTGGCAGTGAAGCCGGACTATGCCGAGGGGCACCACAACCTGGGCAATGCACTGAGGGAACTGGGCAAGTTGGAGGAAGCGGCCGCCTGTTACCACCGTGCATTGGCACTGAAACCGGACTATGCCGAGGCACACAGCAACCTCGGCAATACCTTCAAGGACCAGGAGAAACTGGACGAAGCAGTCGCCTGTTACCGCCGGGCAGTGGCAGTGAAGCCGGACTATGCCGAGGTCTACAGCAACCTGGGCAATGTGTTGAAGGACCTGGGGAAGCTGGACGAAGGACTTGCCTACTGCCACCATGCATTGACACTGAAACCGGACTTTGCCGGAGCCCACGGCAACCTGGGCTGCGCTTTGGAGGAGATGGGCGATCTTCAGGGTGCGGAAGATAGCTTTCGCACTGCGTTGCGGCACGATTCCCGTTTTGCCTTCGCACATTACAAATTGGCGGAGCTCCTGCGTGGCAAGCTTCCCGAGAACGATCTGGCTGCGCAGCGCCGGTTGCTGGAGCAGGGTTCTGCCTCCGGCGAGCAGAGGGAGTTGACGGACGCGCAACGCGCGCTGTTGCGATTCGGCCTGGCCCAAGTCCTGGACGCGCGGGGCGAGTATGCCGAGGCCGCTGAGCACCTCGATCGGGCCAACGCACTGCAACTCTCCGAGTGGCGCAAGCGTGGCCAGGAGTATGACCCGAGAGAACATGAATCGCGCGTCGCCCGAATGATCGCGGTCTGTACGCCCGATTTCTTCCAGCGGGTCCGGGGCTTCGGGTTGGAGAGCGAGCTGCCGGTGTTTGTCGTGGGACTGCCGCGGTCCGGCACGACGCTCATCGAGCAGATCCTGGCCAGCCATTCACAGGTCTTCGGTGCAGGGGAGATCAAACTGGCCAGCGATACCATGGTTGCGCTCGGCGGAGAAGGCGTAGAACCCACCGAGGGCCTTGACCAGTTGAACCGCGAGACGGCCCACCGTCTCGCTTCACGGCACTTGGAGAGGCTTCGCGGGTTCAATCCCACGGCCCTTCGCATTGTGGACAAGATGCCGGACAACTACTTGGTGCTCGGCCTGTTGGCCGGCCTGTTTCCTGGGGCGAAGTTGATTCATTGCCGCCGCGATTTGCGCGACGTGGCCGTTTCCTGTTGGATGACGCATTTCCGGGAAATTCACTGGGCCAGTGACCAACAGCACATGGTTTCACGATTTCACGAATGCCAACGGCTGATGGAACACTGGCGGAAGGTCTTGCCGGTGCCTCTCTTGGAAGTGGACTACGAGGAAACTGTGGCCGATCTGGAAGGCGTGGCGAGAAGGCTGGTGGCCTGGTGCGGTCTGGAATGGGAGCCAAAGTGCCTGGAGTTCCACCATGCGAAGCGGTCGGTGAGTACGGCCAGCCTCGTCCAGGTGCGCCAGCCGGTCTTCAAAACATCGGTGGGAAGGTGGAAGCACTACGACCAGGCTCTAGCTTCGCTGTTCGCCCGGCTGGAAAGCTTGGGAGCCGTAAGAAAATAGGTTGATCAACATCGTAGGACGGGCCTCCTTGGCCGTCTATAAATTCACAGGCCGACCATGGCTACATGGTGCTCGAGCCCGTCGTGCATGACGGTCTCCGGAAGTTCTTCTTTTACGGCTCTTTTGGTTGCTCATAATCGCACCGAGTGATTATTTTGCCCCACGAAAATCTGGCCCCACTAAAACCTGGCCTTGCCGGAAACGCCAGGATTGCCGACAATCAGACCTTGTTGGGAGAAAAGCAAATTAGGCAATATCATCCCCTGACATCCGGGTAAGAAACGGGGACGGCCATGACGGCGTCTATTCCAAGAGGATCGCTTCCCAACATGGTCGTTTTCATCCACAGCGAACTTCGCAGCGGATCGACCTGGCTTTCCTATGTCTTGGGAAGTCACGCATCCGCGGCCCATCTGGGCGAGTACTGCCGACCGTTCCTCCACGACAACCACACGGCATGCCGCTTGTGCGAAGCCAAGAGTCTGGCTCAGTGCGAGATCCTGCACGGTATCGAACACATTGAAAAACAGCGTGCCCACGACTTCGCCTTTGCGCGGATGCGGAAACCGATCCTGATCGACAGCAGCAAATCCCTGGATTGGACCTCTCAATTTCTCGATCAGGATCGCTATCCGATCCAAGTGATCCACCTGATCCGCGATCCACGCGGGTGGTTCGCCTCCGAGCGGCGGCGAACACCCATGTCGGTTTGCGAGGCCATGCAACGCTGGCTGGGCGCAAATCGCTATCTGAAGGAGTACATGCAATCGCATGGGCTTCCCTGTTACACCGCATTTTATGACGAACTGGCGGTTCAGCCGGACATTTACTTTCCGCCGCTGTGCGATTTTCTCGGCATGACCTTCGACGAGGCGGCCCTTCAATACTGGAACTACGAGCATCATGGCCTGGGAGGCAACGGGGCGTCGTTCAATGTGATCGGCAGGTACGAGAAGGCCGTACTCATCACCGGCGACGACCGTTTCTACAAGACACACGCCAGCCGACCGTTCTATGATGCTCGCTGGCCAGGGCAACTCAGCGATTCCGAGCTGGCCGAGATCGAGCGGTCGTCGGAGGTTCGCGATCTGCTGCAACAATACGGCCGCGATTTGCCACACTTTGACCGGCTGATGGCGGCCTACCTGGTGAACAACAGCCATCGCGAGCGCCGGGCGGTATAAGCAAATGGCCTAGCAAATGATTGCTGCGAAGATACAAGTATCCCAACCCCACTACCCAAGAGAAGGCTGTGATTGTCGAGTCCGATACGGCCCTGGTGATAGAGTAATGCGGGTAGATGTAGGGATCGCCCTGCTCATCCTGTCTTTTTCAAGAAACGGCCATTTAGAGATTTGTCCGATACCCCCAGGCAATTGAGCAACCAACGAATCGGCTTTCGCTGCAGTTCCCACCGATACCGCCGCAGTTCATGGAAACTACAAATTGGGACTGAACCGCGGTCATCCGTTTCAGCGTAAGCTGTAACGTGGATAGGATAGCCGTTTTCTGCATTGAACGCTTGAAACTCGTCTTCAAGCCAAGCCAGATCACCATCGCCAATGTAGGTTTCTTTTTTCTTCTTGGCGGAGTACCGTGCCAGGGTTTCGGCAAGGTTCCGCCCTTGGGTTTGCCGAAAGGACTCATTTCCACGACTCGCGTCGGCGATCTGGCTGGCCTTTTTGGTCCAAGTCAACATCGAGTCGTCCCAGGATAGAGTCAGCCGCTGGCATGTCTCCCGCAGGGTTTTTTCGTGGTTCTCCAATAGGCTCTCGTAACGCAAGATCGGCCAGCCCTTGGCTCGAAAGAGTTCCCAGTCCGCCTTGAAGCGGCGGAATCGCAACCGCAACGGAGGATCTTCCCCCGTGAATCCGTTCACGCCGTAGGGCTTGGTGAGCAGAGAGGCCCAGCAGTCACGCACATCTCGCACAATCAAAAGCGGAGACACCATCCAGCCCTCGTCCTCGTAATGGCTTTTCAATTCGCTCAAGCGAAAAGAACTGATGGTGGTCTTGCACCAAGCCAGGGGCCTGCCAACATCGGACGCAATCCTCGGCAGGAGGTCATATTCCGCGTCGAGTACGCCATCCATATCGTGACGTTGCAGAAAACACCAAGATACCAAGGTGGAGCCGCTACATTGTAGTCCCGCACATAAGAAGAGCGCCGGCGATTCCATAGTCTCTACCTGAGCGATGCGGGAGTCTTGTGATGCACTGATTTGCGTTTCGGTTCTACCCGATCAAACTTATCGACTCGGATTTGGGAGATGAGGAGCTTGGGGTGCGAATTTCCGCAGCACATCCCTGACCGCCGCTATGCAGTCCTCGCCCGAGACATACAAGGGAAACTCGGCCACGTAGAGTTTTCCCACTTGGTCCAGAAATAGGCAAACAGGATAATCAACTGCCGAGTTTGTGTCGAGACGAAAATTTGCGAAAGCGATTTGAAAGTCCCACGGCTTCCCAAATTAACTAGCAATCAATTATTCGCAAACCTGGCGGGTAGCCTGTTTTTCCAACATGGCCGATTCACCTCTAGGTTTGTAAGTTGAGGAGGAATCCGCTGACGGATTGGCTGCCGCCCGAAGTACCGGAAATCTGCGCAAGTAGGTCGGCGATTTGCTGGCCCGAAGTTTGCTGGGTTACCGTCGTACTGGGAGTACCGCTGGTCTGGGTTGTCGCACCGTTTTGCGTGCTCGTACCGGACGTTGGCTGCGAACTTATGCTGCTCGTTTGGCTGGCACTGCCCGATTCGCTATGATGGTGATGATGATGGTGGCCTGCCCCTTGGGTTTGTCCAGTGGCCTGCTGCTTGAGCGTATCCGGGTTGATGCCGTTGTCTTTGAAGACCTGGTTCACGGCATCCTGAATGGTCGAATTGAGGCTCGATGTATTGCCGGACTGCTCGGCAGTCTGGACGGCGGTGGTGATGGCCGCCACAAGCTGATCCTGCAAGCTGGTCGAACCGCTGCCCGACGTGGCCGTCGCGCCCGTGGCTGCCGTCGCCCCGGAGGCAGCCGGGGAACCGGAGTCGTCGGAGTCGCCGTCGGACTGTTTGACACCGCTACTCCTCGAGGCCGATTGGCTGGCCAAAAGGGCCATGTACTGGGACAGATTGGAATTCTGACTGCTGACACTGCCGATACTGGACACAACAAATGCTCCTTGATTGAGGAATGCGAACTGCTCATTGCCCTCGACGCAGTATCACTAACCGTTAAAGATCGACATTCTTGACGGACGGGATGAATGTTGAGTAAATAAATTGCCTTTATGATGATATAACCCAAATATCATGGTAGACCGTGACAACTCCCTACCTTTTTCGTCCTAGAGTTATAGGGGTAGTCCGCCAATACCTCGTCTTTTCCCCACGTTCTCTCGACAAGGCGGTTCGTCGTGGAATCGATATATCCTCGTTACGGCCACTTCAGTAGAATTGCCGCCGGAAACCATGAAGGGGCGACTCGATGGAACTTTCAGATGCTTGTCCACCGCAGGGCCAGGCAGGAATCCGGCCCAAGTTCATCCTCCGGGCTGAAAATCGAACCGATTCTTTCTTTGCCGAGGCGTGCCGCTATATTCAAAGCATTCGCTCGACTGCCAAGCCAAGTTCGATAATCCTCGGTATCCTTCTCGTGGGGCTGGCCTGCGGGGTCGCCGTGGCCTGTTATGTCGGTTCCAGGGCTAGCGCGCTTCCGGAGACTGGCAAGGAATCGTCGTACTGGGACAGTATCTCGCACCTCGATTTGAAAAACCTTGCCACGACCGGCAAGAATCCCTGTTTCAACCTTGAGCCTGGCTATCGGCTTCGTTATTCAAGCGGCGAGGCAATCCGCACGATGACGGTGCGGCGGAAGACCAAGGTCGTCGACGGTGTCGAGACGCGTGTCGTCGAGGAGAAAGAAACACAACACGGCCAGCCAACCCGGATCGTTTGGAGATACTATGCCATCGACAAGACAACGTCTGCCCTCTACTGTTTTGGAGTCCACATTCAAACCTACTATCAGGGCAGCCTGGTGAGCCATCGCGCCTGGCGCTCGGGGGCGCATGGAGCGATGTTCACGCTGGCTTTGCCCGCCGATCCCAAGGTGGGCGACACGCTGCTCCGCAACCACCGTCCCGAGAAGCCGCGGCGGCAGGAGGTGGTGGTCGAGGTTGCCAAGAAGGTTGTAACCCCTGCTGGAACCTTCACGAATTGCCTGCGCACCGAGAGCACGGGAGGCAAAGAGGACAAAGTCAAGGTCTTTGCCCCCAGCGTCGGGCTCGTCCAAGACGGCCAATTCGCCTTGGTGAAGATTTCCCAGGCTGCACCGCGGAGCAAGGTTGCGGTCAACGCCTACTAAGTCGGATCCCTGCCTCAGGCACCGCTGATTTCCCTATCCTACCCCTCCGGCCAGCCTTCTTCGCCGACCAGCGGCACGAAGCGGCAGGCGGAGAGCAGTTCGATCCGTGGCTCATCACCGACCTTGTGGATCGCCTGCAACGTCTGATGATCGCGGCAACCCAGGGGAATGACAAGAATTCCGCCGGGAACGAGTTGCTCGATCAACTGCCGCGGCAGCGTTGCCGCGGCGGCGGCAACGAGGATGCGATCGTAGGGGGCGTCGGCGGCCCAGCCGAGCGTGCCGTCGGCCACAACCAGCTTGACGCGATCGTGGCCCAATGCAAGCAACCGCCCCGCGGCTTGTTGCGAAAGGGCCGCGTGCCGTTCGACGCTCACAACGTCCCTCGCAAGTTCGGCGAGGATGGCCGTCTGGTATCCGCTGCCGGTGCCGATCTCCAGCACCCGCTCGTTACCCCGCAAGGCCAGGGCCTGCGTCATGAGGGCCACGATGTAGGGCTGGCTGATTGTCTGTCCGCAAGCGATCGTTAAGGCCCGATCGGAATAGGCCTCGGCCCGCAGCGATTCGTCAATAAACTGCTCGCGAGGAATCCGCGCCATGGCGTCGAGCACGCGCGCATCGCTTATGCCGCGGGCCTGGAGATGTTTCCGCAACATGATCAGCTTGTCGTGTTGGAGTGCGGCGTCGAGCATGAGGGCTAAGGAAGGACGAATGAGGAAGCTATGGATCGCGAATGCCTTCTTCGTCATTCGAGCTTCGTCATTTATTCCTTTCCCCCTTCCCTCCAATCGACCAGATGCAACTCGACATTGTGCCGCCCCTGGTAGCTGTTGATCACGGGCCGAAAAGCGATGTCGAAGGGGCGATTCAGGGCCATCAGGGGTTCGGCCCATTCGGCTCCGCCAAAGGCCACGGCGCGGAGGCTCGCGCCATGCTGCGAGAGCCGCACGGAGAGATGCCGCCCGCCGGCCCCAATCGCTTTCGGTGGGCCGGCCAGCGTCGCCCCCGTGGCACAGAGCAAAGGCCGGGCGTTGTGTTGTCCGAAGGGCGCCAATCGCTCGATCTGGCAGACAGTCTTCATGGTGAAGGCACTCAAGGGAAACTCGGCGTCGATCAATAAATCGGCCGTGCGCTGCTGCTCGCTGATCTCCGTCGCGGCCACCTCGCAAAAGGCCGTGCGGAAGGCGTCGATCTGGCCTTCTTCGATCTTCAGCCCGGCCGCCGCCGCGTGACCACCGTGGGCCAGCAGGCATTCATCGCAGGTTTCCAGGGCCGCGTGCAGATCGAATCCTGGGATGCTCCGCGCCGAACCGATGCCAGACCGCGTACCCATCTGGTCCAAGGAGATGAGCACGACGGGACGATGATGTTTTTCGGCCAGTCGCCCGGCCACGATGCCGATGACGCCGGCATGCCAGCCCCGCTCGGCGAGCACGAAGGCCGGATCGTTGGCCTCGTCGAAACGCTCGTCGATCTGCTTCTTCGCGGCAAGCTGCATGCTCCGCTCAATCGTCTGGCGACTGCCGTTGAGTTGGTCGATATAGCGGGCCAATTCCAAGGCGCGCTCGGGCCGATCGGTCACCAGCAACTCCACGCCCAATTGGGCCTGGGCCAAACGCCCGGCCGCATTCAAACGTGGCGCCAGCGAAAATCCGATGTCATCGCTATCCAATCGTGGCTTGCCGTCGCCGTTGGTCTTAGGCTCGATCTTGGCAATCTTCATGAGCGTCGCCAGCCCCAGCGTTGGACAGCGGGCGAGACTCTCCAGCCCATGATACACCAGCACGCGATTCTCATCGACCAGCGGCACGACGTCGGCAACCGTTCCGAGGGCCGCCAATCCAACCGCTTGGACGAGGAAATTCCGCATTCGCGGACTGACCTTTTGCGCCCCGCTGGCCTGCTGGCAGAGTGCCCAGGCAACTTTCAAGGCCACGCCCGAACCGCTCAGGCCGCTGAAAGGATAATCGCCTGGCAACTGCGGATGGACGATCGCAGCCGCCTCGGGTAGTTGCGCGCCGATGGTGTGGTGATCCGTGATGATCAGTTCCAGGCCGCACTCGCGGGCGACGACCGCTTCGTCCACGGCACTGATGCCACAATCGACGGTGATCATCAGCGAGGCCCGGCCGTTGCCCCACGATTGCACGGCCTCGCGGTTCAGCCCATAGCCTTCGTCGACGCGGTGCGGCACATAGTAGCTGACTTCGGCTCCCAGTAACTTCAGGCAGAGATAGAGTACGGCGGTGCCCGACATGCCATCGACGTCGTAGTCGCCGTAGATTACAATCCGCCGCTTGGCTTGAACCGCGGCGTGAATCCGCTGGGCCGCTTCGCGACAGCCGGGCAAAGTCTCGGGATCATAGAGGTCCGAGAGTTTGGGATCGAGGAACGACCGGGCTTTGGCCGAATCGGTAATGCCGCGGCAGATGAGCAACTGAGCAACCACATCCGGCACGCCCGCCGCGCGTTGCAACGAGGCAATGCTCACCGGATCATGCGAACGAATGTGCCATCGCTTGGCCATGCTGAACGATCCGTCGTTGGCGATTTTTTCTTGGAACGGATCTCAATCCGTTGGAACGAAATAAATTCCGTTCCGCGAAGCGGCTTACTTCTTCTTCTCGTTGTGCTCGGTATGTCTCCGGCACGTCGGACAGTACTTCTTGAGCGTCAGCTTCTCGCCGCCGCTCTTTCGCTTGAGCGAGTAGTTATGCTCACCAGTCTCTTTGCAGACGAGAAACACCGTTTCCGATTTTTTCTTACTCTTGGCCATCGGAGAAACACCTATTCAGAACTAGCTTGGTTGACAAACCGACTATTATACACGATTCCGGTGATTTGGGAACGGGTGGCTGGCGAAAAAGACAAGCGAGACACTAATCTTCATAAATATGGAAGTAAGTCATTTAAAACAAACGACTTACGGCGTCATACTCATTTTGACGCCTCCACGACAGGTTTCCGGCAGCATGGCGGAATCGTCTTGCCAAGCTCTTCAACCTGCCTGACCGTCGCAGTATCTGCTGGATTCTTTGCAGGCTCGAACGCGAGCACGGGCGATTGCATCCAGATTGCGAGCGAAAAAACGCCCAACATGACGATCACCAGTGCGGTGACTAGCGGCAGGCGCTGCCCAAGCAGCCGAGCGAGAGTCTGGACGCTGGCACCGACCAAGACCAACGCCGGCACACTGCCTAGCCAGAATGCGATCATGAACAATGCACCGCGCAGCGGGCTGCCAGTTTCCGCCGCCTTCAAGGCGAACAAATAAAGCCATCCGCAGGGAAGAAAGGCCGTGAGCAGACCTATGCAAATCGCGCGCGGCAGCGGCCTGAGCGCGAAGGCGGCCCGCTGGCCCGCGAGAACGAGTCGATGCATCGAGCCAGGTAGCGGCAAGTGAGGTAATCGCACACCCACGGCCCGCAGCACGGCCGCGACGCCGACGGCAATCATCATTCCGCCCGCCAACAGTGCAGCGGCACGATGACAGCCGAGTCGGGCACCGCCACGATCGATCGCCGCGCCGAGGAGGCCGCAAACTGCGCCAACCAGCGCGTAGGTCAACAAACGTCCGCCGTGATACGCTGCATGAAGCCCTACCTGCGACGCCCGCTTTTCACCATCTGGATCGCCGACGGCAAACGCCGCCAGCGGCCCGCACATGCCGACGCAGTGCAAACTGCCGACGAAGCTGGCGATCAAAACGGCGACGAGAAGTTCCACGGTAATTTGCCCTCACCCCCTGCCTCTCTCCCAAACGGCGAGGGAAGTTCATCGGTCATATTTCGCGTTTTACAATTTGGGTAAACGTCTCCCCACCTCGCGCGATTACCAGTCGGAACTCCCACACACCCGGATCTTCAAAGGCCAGGCTGGCTCCGTATCCTCCGCCATCGCGCGGTAGCAAAACGCTCGATTTGCGGTTACTCGCCCGCAGATGAGCAAAAGTCACGAGATCGATCGTGGCGTGTTCCACGGACTTGCCCGCGCGGTCCAAAACCATGCAAGTCACGCTGCGCCGGTTCGAGCCGCTCGATGGCTGACCGACATCGAGTTTGACCGACCAACTCAAGCGATTGTTCTCGCGTTGTTGCTGTGCCGTCTGTTCGTAGTGCAGGCCCTTCTGATACCAATCAGGCTCGATGGCAAACGAACGATCGTGCGTGGCGATGATTACCATCACCACCACCGAGACGATGTGGATGCCGATCAGACTGGTCAGTAGAATCGGCCACAACAAGTAGCGCGATGTGCGGTGCGGGGAGCAGGGAACGGGGGTCGGGGAGTTTGTAGGATGGCTCATGGGGAGGTTCCTGAAGGATTCGCCGCCGGCCGCCGCACGGGTCCCAACAAGCGGCAGGCGGTGTCTTGCTTGAAGGATTTGTCATCCGATACGCGCAATTGGATGTCGTGGATTCCCTGCACAAAGGCCGCAGCCGGGGCCACGATTGCCACGGGCATCTTGGCGGTCTGGCCCGCCGGTAGGAAAATAGGTTCCTGCTCGCGGGCGAAATGGGCCTGGGCCTTGTCGGCAACCTCGATCGTGTAGATCGCGTCGCGGCCGCTACGGTTCTCGATGATCACCCGCACCTGGTTGGTGATCTCGCCCTGTGAGGTCTCGCTACAGGGTAGACCCAGGCCCTGTAGGATCGTCACGTCGGCCACCTTCTTGTTGAAGAGAACTACCAGGAAAGCTGTTGCCAGCACGAGCATCAGGGCCGGATAGAGAAGCACTCGCAACCGCAACCATCGACCGGTGCCGCCTTCGATGGCAGCTTGCGAACTCAGCCGAATCAGTCCCGGCGGCTTGCCGATCCGCTGCATCACGCCATTGCAGGCGTCGATGCACTGCGTGCAGGCAATGCACTCCAGTTGCAGACCTTCGCGAATATCGATACCCGTAGGGCAGGTGTCGGTACACAAACGACAGTCGATACAGTCGCCATGTGAAGCATGGGACTTGCGATCGCCTGGTTTGCCGCGCGGTTCGCCACGGCGCGGATCATAGCTCACGATGAGCGAGTTGCGATCGATCATCACCGACTGGAAGCGGCCATAGGGGCAGGCGACGATACACATCTGCTCGCGAAAGTAGGTGAAATCGAACATCATCAGCCCGGTCACCGCAAGCATCACCAGAAACGACACCGGATGCGCAAACGGCGAACGGCGGACCCAGAGGGCCAATGCTTCGACGCCGACAAAATAGGCCAGGAAGGTGTGCGCCAGATAGGCGGAAACGAGCAGATACACGGCATATTTCACCACCGTCCGCGGCATCGTCCGCTTCCTCCCTGGGCGATGTTGGGCAGCGGGTGGGCCGTCAAAAAGCCGCTCGATCGGCCGAAAAATAAATTCCATGTAGACCGTCTGTGGACACATCCAGCCACACCACACACGGCCGGCCAGCGCCGTTACCAGACAGATACCCACGACCAGCGCGATCAGGGCCAGGGCCAGGAGCAAAGAATCGGTCGAGAGGAAAACGAAACCAAGGATCGTGAACTCACGATGAGGCAAGTCCAAGAGCACTACCGGCTTGCCATGCATCTTCAAATAAGGCAGAAGCGTGAAAATGGCGATCAAGGCGTAGGCTAATATCCGCCTCGCCCGCAGGTAGAACCCCACGGCAAGCCGCGGATGGAGCCAGCGCCGCGAACCGTCTTCCATCATTGTGGAAAGGACTCGACCATCGGGTACAGGCGGAGCGGTACTCACTCCTTGCTCCCCTTTCCTGGCGGAAGAGAGGGCTTTTCCGCCACCGCTTTCGGCCAGGGCGGAATCTGCTCGCCTTCCGGCCCGCGACCCTTGAGGTTCTTGCCGCGGAGGCCAGCCACGTAGGCCGCCATTAACACGACTTCATTGGGATGCAAGCGAGTCCGCCAGGCGGGCATGCTTCCGCTCGCGGCGCCGTTTTTGATAACCTCGGCAATGTCCGTGATTTGCTTGACGTTCTTGTAATAGTCGTCGGTCAAGTTAGGCCCCACCACGCCGCCACCGTCAGGACCGTGGCAGGACTGACAATTGGTGAGGAAGACGCTGTTGGCATAAATCATCCACTCGGCGTCGTCTTTGTACTTCAAAATCGTTGCCGTATTGTTATGGAGTTCGCCCATCCCGGAGAATCGTTCTTTCATGTCCTCGGTCTTGGCGGTATTCCATGCCTCGGCCAGCGTCCAGCCGTTGCCGCCGACATGGAAGAAGAGGAAGTAGGCCGCACTGAAAAGCACCGTCAGCCAGAAAATCGCGTGCCACCAGCCGGGGCAGGGATTGTCGTACTCTTGGATGCCGTCGTATTCGTGGTCGAGCAACTGGTCGTGGGCCATAAAAGGTTCCTTCAATTACTTCTCGTCGTCTTTCCACAACTGGGCGTCTTCTTCGATCCGCGCGCACGGCTGCAGGAAGGTCCAGGCGACAATCGCCACAAAGGCGACCAGCGCCGCGACCATGAAGCCCGTCCGCAGGGGATCGGCGATCCATTGCAGGGTTTCCACGCTCAAGGTATCTTCGCCTGGGTTGATGGGGCTGCCGCCAGGGCCGGCTCGGAAATATCGCGGCCCAGCTTCTCCAGATAGGCGATGAGGGCGATCACGCGCTTATCGGCGAATTGTTCCGGCGATTCATATTCCTTGATCTTGGCGGTGATTTCCCCAGCCTGTTTCTGGGCGTTTTCAACGCTCTGCTCAATATCTTCGTCCGTATAAGGCACACCGAGCATCCGCATCCCACGCATCCGCTGGGGAATGGCGTCGAACTCGGCCTTTGATTCCAGGAGCCAGGCGTACTGCGGCATGATCGACTTGCCTTGCGAGGTCTCCCGCGGATCGCGGAAGTGGCGAATGTGCCAGTCGGGCGACTGTTTACCGCTTTCGCGAGCCAGGTCTGGCCCGATCCGCCGCGATCCCCATTGGAACGGATGGTCATAGACCGATTCGCCTCCCTTGCTATATTCGCCATAACGCTTCGTTTCCGCCAGGATCGGGCGGATCATCTGCGAATGGCAGTTGTAACAGCCGTTCTCGATATAGATATCGCGGCCCAATAACTCCAGCGGCGAATAGGGCTTTACGGAGACAATCGTGGGAATGTTCGATTGAATGAGGAACAGCGGGATAATCTCGAACAGCGAGGCGGCAACGATCGAACAGACCACCCAGATCGTGAACCGCAACGGTCGTCGCTCGCCGCGGCGGTGCCACCAGCCTTGCAGCCAAACGTCGAGCCAGTGGGCATATTCGATTACCGCCGCGCCCTTCAAACGCGACTGGGGAACCGGCGGCTCGGCGTACTTCGGCGATAAGGCCGGCGCCTCGTGGACCGTCTCCTCGTACTTGTCGGGCCGTGCAGCCCAGGTCTTCAGCAGGTTGATGCCGCAGAACAGGCCGCCGACCAGGTACAGCGTGCCTCCGACAACGCGGAGCCAGTACATCGGCATCAGCACCACCACCGTTTGCAGGAAATCGTAGCGCAGACCGCCCTTGGGATCCAAGGCGCGCCACATCAGGCCCTGCGTCAGGCCGGCCACGTAAATCGGCACGATGTACAGCAACAGGCCGATGGTGGCGATCCAGAAGTGGGCGTTCAGCAGCTTCTTGCTCCATAACGGTGTCTGGAACATTCGCGGCATCAGCCAATAGAGCATGCCGAAGGTCATGAAGCCCACCCAACCGAGCGTCCCGCCATGCACGTGGGCGATGATCCAGTCCGTATAGTGCCCCAGGGCGTTGACCTCCTTGATGGAGAGCACCGGGCCTTCAAAGGTTGACATGCCGTAGAACGTAATGGCCACGACGAAGAACTTGAGGATCGGGTCGGCGGCCACCTTGTCCCAGGCCCCGCGGAGCGTGAGCAGGCCATTGATCATTCCGCCCCACGACGGCATCCAGAGCATCACCGAGAAGAGCATACCCAGCGTCGAGGCCCATTCCGGCAAGGCCGTATAGTGCAAGTGGTGCGGGCCGGCCCAAATGTAGATGAAGACCAGCGACCAGAAGTGGACGATGCTCAAGCGGTAGGAATAGACCGGCCGCTGGGCCGCCTTGGGCAAGTAGTAATACATCAGGCCCAGGAAGGGCGTGGTAAGGAAAAAAGCCACCGCGTTATGCCCGTACCACCACTGCATGAAAGCGTCCTGCACGCCGGCATAGACGGGATAACTCTTCATCGGCCCGACAGGCAGTTCCAGGCTGTTGAAGACGTGCAGGACAGTGATTGCGACAATCGTGGCGATGTAAAACCAGAGGGCCACGTACATGTGGCGTTCGCGACGGCGCGCGAGCGTACCGAAAAAGTTGATGGCAAAAACTACCCAAACCACGGCAATCGTCAAATCGATGGGCCACTCCAGTTCGGCGTATTCCTTCGATTGCGTGTAGCCCAAGGGGAGCGTCACGGCTGCCAGGACAATGATCAATTGCCATCCCCAGAAGTGAAACCAACTGAGAAAATCGCTGAAGATGCGCGCCTTGCAGAGCCGCTGCGTGGAATGGTAGATCGCGGCAAAAATGGCATTCCCGGCAAAGGCGAAAATGGCCGCATTGGTGTGTAGCGGACGGAGCCGCCCGAACGATAGGTACGGCAGCCCAAAGTTCAACGCCGGTGCCACAAGTTGCAGGGCGACGATCAGCCCGACGAGGAAGGATACAACACCCCAAAGGACGGTGATCATCAAAAAAGCACGGACGATGGAATCGTTATAGATGAACTTTTCCATCGGCCCAGTCTTGCCCTGGGCGGGGAGTCCCGGGTTCTCGCCTGCTTGTGTGGTGGAGCCGGAAGTCACAGTCACCCCCTTGAGAACGGTTGCTGGTGAAAATCTCTTTATTCCTAAGATTGTCGCCCAGCAATGGTGCTCCGTCAAGTCACGGAAGAACTGCAAGGGGAGAACTGCAAGGTCGAGCGGATCTTCTTCACTTCGCAGGACGGCAGTAGGAAAGCGTCAGCAGCACATAGCCCGTCACCAGATTCGGATCGCCTTCCAGCCAGCGGCTCTTGGAATTCGTCCACGAACCGTTGGCTTGTTGCTTGGAGGCCAGTTCCGCGACGAGTTCTTTCCGCCAGTTGTGCTTCGCGCCTTTGGCGTCTTCCAGGGTCTCGCTACCGACGGCCGCCAGGGCCTTGGCGAAGACGTGATAATAGTAGTAAAGACCATCCGGCCCGATGCCTGGGTTGGTCTTCAGGTCGTAGTTCTCCTGGATCCATTTCGTGGCCGCCTTGACGCGCGGATCGTCCGCTTTGACGCCGCAGTAGATCATGCTCTTCAGGCCGGAGTAGGTCATCGATGCGTAACTCCGCAGACCGCCGTTGGGGAGTTTGCCGGCCTCGCTTTCACCGTCATTGGCAGGCGTGTAGTAGAAACCGCCGTCCGGGTTCTTGGCCGCGACCGGCGTCGTGTTATGTTCGCTTTCCAAGTTCTGGCAGCGAGAGACAAAGACCAATGCCTTCTTCATCGCCTCATCGTCCGGACCGTTGCCAGCTTCCTTCAAGGCATCGACCATGAAGGCCGTGTTCGACAGGTCGGGCCGCTTGTGTCGGCCATAGCCGGCGCCGCCGTAGAATGGATCGGACTTGTCGATCTTCTTCGTCTTGTCGTTCTCGTTCGGATCCTCGGTCCACTGGGTTGCTTTGAGATACTTCTCCGCATTGCGAACAATCTTTTCATAACGCTTGTCGGCGTTGGCCTCGACAAAGCAGGTCAAGCCGATGCACGTCTCGTAGTTTTTGTAGCCGAGCTTCGGGCTATAGATGCCGCCGTCGGGCTGGACGGAGCTTTCCAGAAATTTCAGGCTGCGCGCCACCAGCGGGTCGTCCGGCGAGCGACCGTTCCGTAGCAAGCCGGTGGTCACGAGGGCCGTCACGCCAATGCCAGCCTGGGGTGTGAACTCACCGCCGGGAGACTGGGTCTTGGCCAGGTACTCAATCGCCCCGGCCACCAGTGCGTCGATCTTGGGATCGGCCACAACGGCTGCGCCCAGGTTGCCCAGGTGGAACAGCCCGGTGGTTGAAAAGGTTGTAACGGCTGTCGCCGCGACAAGAAAGCGGCGACGAGAGACGGAATGTTGTGCAGTTCTGGTGTTCATTACGGGAAGACTCCAAAAACCGGGTTAGGAAGGGTGCGGACGATACAGTGCATTCTACATGCCGGAGCAGGATCGGGGGCAAAAAACACATTATCTCTATACCATAGCATGATTTCCGGCCAGTCGGCCCCATTTCATCGGAGATTCACGTGTCGAACCGATCGCCAGCCGTGTCGAAAAGAGTGACATGCTGAAAAACCATCACACGGCCGGCCGGCCGATGCTGTAGTATGTGAAGCTGGCCTTCTTCATCCGCTCACTGCGGTAGAGATTGCGGCCATCAAAAATCACCGGCTGCCGCATCAGGCTCCGCACCTTCTCAAAATCCGGATTGATGAAGTGTTTCCACTCGGTCACGATCGCCAAGGCGTCGGCCCCCTCAATCGCTTCGTCGCGATGCATGCAATACGCCAGCTTGGAACCATAAAGCTGACGGATGTTGTCCATCGCCTCGGGGTCGTATACCCGCAACTTCGCGCCCTGGGCCAGCAAATGGTCAATGAGCACCAGCGATGGGGCCTCGCGGATATCGTCCGTGCCCGGCTTGAAGGCCAGTCCCCAGAGGCCGACGGTCAATCCGCGCAGCTTGCCATGAAAATGCTTCGAGATCTTCTCGAAAAGGACCGACTTCTGGCTGAGGTTCACCTCATGCACGGCGTCGAGAATCCGCGGCTCCACGCCGTGGGCACGTGCGACCGCCGCCAAGGCCCGTACGTCCTTTGGAAAGCAACTGCCGCCGTAGCCGACACCGGGGAAGAGGAAAGCGAAGCCGATGCGGCTGTCGTGGCCGATACCGCGGCGGACCTCGTTGATGTCAGCTCCGGCCCGCTCGCAGACGTTGGCCATCTCGTTGATGAAGCTGATCTTCGTCGCGAGCAAGGCGTTGGCCACGTACTTGGTCATCTCCGCACTTTCCGGCGACATGCAAAGCAACGGTTTGTCGGTTCGCAAATAAGGCTGGTAAAGGTCCGACAACAGATCGCGGACTTCCGCGTCGTTGCTGCCGATGACCACGCGGTCGGGCTTCATGAAGTCATCGATGGCCGCCCCTTCCTTGAGGAACTCGGGATTGTTTGCCACGCGGCACTCGCGGCCGGTGAGCTTGCGAAGCCGCTTGGAGACGGCGGCGTTCGTGCCGACCGGTACCGTGCTCTTCAGCACCACGATCGCGTCATGCGCCAAGTGCGGGGCCAGATCGCCCACGACCGTCCAGAGGGCTGAAAGATCGACCGAGCCATCGTCGGCTGGCGGCGTGCCCACGGCGAGGAAGATGATCTTGGCCTCCGCAACGGCGGCCGCCAGCTCGGTGGTGAATTGCAGCAGTCCGGCGTCAACATTCCGAGAAATCAGTTCCGCCAGGCCCGGTTCGTAGATCGGCACATCGCCGCGCAAGAGCTGCTCGATCTTCCGCATGTCACAATCGACGCAGGTCACGTTGTTGCCCGTTTCTGCAAGGCAGGTGCCCGTGACCAATCCTACGTAGCCTGTTCCGATAATTGCAAGTTTCATTATTCCACCGTTTCTTCTTTCGCCTTTTCGGCGGCATCTTCCTTCGACACGCGCTTCACCGCTACCAAGGTATCGCCTTCATCGAGACTCATGAATCGCACGCCTTGTGTATTGCGGCCGATGATGTTGATGTCGCCGGAACGGATCCGCTGGAGCTTCCCGCGGGCGGTCATCATCAGCAATTCATCCCCCTCGCGGATCCGGACGATGCCAATCACCGGGCCGTTGCGCTCGGTGGTCTTGATATCGCGAACCCCTTTCCCGCCGCGGCGTTGCGTGCGATACGATCGCGACGATGAATGTTCGCTCTCCTCTTCACCCTCGGGAGCCTCGTCCTCGATACCCTCTTCGGGGGCGTCTGGCTCGGGGGCATCCTGCTGATCCAGCACATCGTCATCCACCACTTCGCCTTCCGCAAGGTCACCCTCGGCGAGATCAACGATCAAGTTCGGGCCGAAGGGGGTCCGTTTGCCGTAGCCGTGGGCGCAGGCAGTCAGGAGTGTGGCCTCGGGATCGGCCACCACCATGCCGACGACATGGTCGTCCTTGCCCAGGCGGATGCCTTTCACGCCGCTGGAATTGCGGCCCATCGGCCGTGCATCCGACTCCTTGAAGCGGATTGCCATCCCCTTGGCCGTGGCCAAGACCAGCTCCTCACCCTTGCATGCCACCACGACATCGACCAACTGGTCGTCCTCGCGGAGTTTGATGGCAATGATGCCGCCGGTCCGCGGACGGCAATAGGCCTCCAGCGGCGTCTTCTTGATCAGGCCCTTGGTCGTGGCCATGATCAGGTAATGATCGGGCAGGGTGAAGTCGCGGACGGCGCGGCAGTCCGTGATCCGCTCGCCTTCCTGGAGGCTGAGCAGATTGACGACCGCGCGGCCGCGGCTATCGCGGGCCGACTGCGGCAGATCGTAAACCTTTCGCCAATAGACCTTTCCCTGGTTCGTGAAGAACATGAGGTAGGAGTGCGTGCTGGCGACGAAGAGGTGCTCGATCGGATCTTCCTCTTCGGTCTTGGCTCCTGTCAGCCCCTTGCCGCCGCGGTTTTGGGCACGATAGGCCGTCATCGGCGTCCGCTTGATGTAGCCGTTGCTGCTAATCGAGACGACCATCGTCTCCTCGGGGATCAGATCCTCGAGATCGACCTCGCCGATCTCCTCGCCGCTGATTTCCGTCCGCCGCGGCTCGGGATACTTCTTCTTCAGCTCCTTGAGATCCTCGCGGATGATGTCGAGGATGTTGCTGCGGTCGGAAAGGATGCGATTGTACTCGCGGATCTTCGCCAACAACTCCTGATGCTCGCCGCCGAGTTTTTCCTGCTCCAGGTTGACCAACTGGCCGAGGGTCATGCGAAGGATCGCGTCGGCCTGGACTGGCGTGAGCGAGTAGGCATCCTGCACGCCCCGATCCAACTGAAAGATCTCATAACCGCCATCGCCCAGGGCACGCTGCAGCATGGCGGCGGGCGTTTGAATGAGGATCAGCCGCCGCTTGGCCTCTTCCTGATTGGCCGAGGTGCGAATGGTGCGGATCACTTCGTCGATATTGGCCAAGGCCAACAACAGGCCCTCGACCGTATGTTTCCGCTGCCGGGCCTTGGCCAGCAAGAACAGCGTGCGGCGGCGGATGACGACCTCGCGGTGGCGGATGAACTCCTCCAGAAGCTCCTTGAAACCCATCACCCGCGGCTTGCCGTCGACCAGGGCCAGAAAGATCAGCGAGAAGGTGTCTTGCAGCGGCGAGAACTGGTAGAGTTGGGCGAGCACGACCTCCGGGTCGGCGTCGCGTTTCAACTCCAACACCAGGCGGACCGGCTCATGCAGGTCGCTTTCGTTCCGCGAAGCCGAAATGCCAGCGATGCGGCCATCGTTGACCAACTCCGCAATCCGCTCTTCAACGCGGTCGCGGGCGGCCTGATACGGCACCTCGTTGACGACGATCCGGAAGCGGCCCTTGCCATGTTCCTCAATGCGCGCACGGGCGCGGAGCGTGATCGTGCCGCGGCCCGTGTAATAACCGCGCCGCAGGCCGGCCCGGCCGCAGACGATGTTGCCGGTGGGAAAGTCTGGCCCGGGGACAATTTCCATCAACTCGTCAATGGAGATGTCGGGGTCGTCAATCAAGCGAATCAGGGCGTCGCAGACCTCCACTAGGTTGTGCGGCGGAATCGAGGTCGCCATGCCGACCGCGATCCCCTGCGAACCATTCACCAGCAGGTTAGGAAACTTCGACGGCAAGACCGACGGTTCCGTCCCCTTCTCGTCGTAGGTGGGGAGGAAGTCGACCGTGTCCATCTTTGTGTCGTCCATCATCAACGCGGCGACGGTGGACATGCGGGCCTCGGTATACCGCATGGCCGCGGCAGGAAGACCGGCGATCGAGCCGAAGTTCCCTTGCTTGTCGATGAGTGGATAGCGCGTGGCCCAGTCCTGTGCCAGACGGACCAGCGTCGGATAGATGGCCTGATCGCCGTGCGGGTGGTAGCGCTTCATCGTCTCGCCGACGATACCGGCACACTTCGACGTCGAGGAACCAGGCGTGAGGCCCAGGTCGGACATGGCGACGAGGATTCGCCGCTGTGACGGCTTGAGGCCGTCGCGCACGTCGGGCAGGGCGCGGCTGACGATGACGCTCATCGCGTACGTCAGGTAGCTGTCCTTCAACTCTTCATCGATGGGGCGCGGAATGAGCCGCCCCAGGTGGATGTCACCACCCTTGGAGAGAATTTCTTCGGGCAGCGCACCATCGGGGGGGGTGTCCTCGGGATCGGGCGGATCGGGCGGAAGGTTGGAATCGGTGGACAAGGGGCATCCTTTCGTCGATAAACTACACGGCGAGCGAGCACGAGAACCCCGTTCCCACTCGGCCGCTATCGGACCACAGGAGGCGTCTAAGGACGGCCTCCGGGCTAAAGCCGCATCTTCTTTCCCAGTGGAAACTTACAGCTTTTGCACCGCACGACGGCAAAGATAAGGATTATACCCGTTATTGCTCGGTTTTCAACGCCTCTTCATAAAGCGGAATTCATTCCGCTGCCTTTTCACCCAACATGGCGAAATTCCGAAAAAACTTGAGCCCCTCGGCCTGGCTCTTCTCGGGGTGAAATTGGGAGGCGAAGAGATTGTCGCGCCAAATCATCGAGCAGAAGGGACTGCCATAGTCGGTCGTGGTGGCGACGACACTGGCATCTTGCGGAACCACGTAGTACGAATGGACGAAGTAGAAGCGGTTCTCCTCCAACCCGGCGAAAAGAGCAGCGCCGGTCGTTGGCACCACTCGGGTCCAGCCAATGTGTGGCACCCGCAGCTCCGGGCAGGCCGCGCCGTCAAACCGCCTGACCGTGCCGGGAATCCAGCCCAGCCCTGGCAGGACGCCTTCCGCGCTGGCTTCGAACAGTAGCTGCATGCCGAGGCATATTCCCAGGATCGGCGTGCCGTCACGCGCCTTTTCATGGAGGGCGGCGGCGAACCCGGTTTCCTCCAGACGGCGCATGCCGGTGTCAAAGGCACCCACCCCCGGCAGAATGATCTTTTCGGCTTTCCGCAAGGCCCCGGGTTCGATGGCCCTTCTGCCACTGCATCCCACATGCTTGAGCATATTGAGGATCGAACCGATGTTGCCAATGCCGCAGTCGATAACGTCTATCATGCCGGTTTCCTTTGTCCCACGACAATCCGCGCAGTGCCGTGGCGCACCCAGATATCTTTATCCGAGCGGTCCGCGTTGGGCAAGGGCCCGGGGCTCTGACTGACTTTCTCGACATGGCCGCATCGCCGCAGGTGCGCGAAGGCCATACGTTTCGATCCGGCATGGCATAGTGACGCACATTTCTGAGCAACGACACGGCCAAAATCAGGATCTCCTGGCGGGACGTCCCCGCTTCAGACGGTTGCTGCAGCGCTCGTTCAGGTTTTGCTATGCGCAACAACCGGACAATGGCTTACCCTCACCGCCAACCTGCCCAACCAATAGGAGCCGTCACAGAAAAACACTTTTCCCGTATGGTTTTGATCGCTAAAGACCACGGATCGGGGCTTGGCCCCGGCCTGCCCAGCCAATCACGTCCTAAACAGCCCGCCTGCGTCGCGGCATGGGCAGCGATGCCGCACAACCCACAACAAGCCAGAAGGAATGCCGGATGCACAATCTTGAAAGCTATGGGTACTACGCGCAGTTCGACGCCATGGAGCAGGAGGCGGGAGCCTTGGTGCCCGGATTTGGCGTTCCTGGAGGCATCAATTTATGGCCGGTGCTCAAGCGGCGCTTCTTCGCGGATCACCATATTCTAAGCCCAGGCTCTCCAGCCTATGGAAATTGTTTCGCGCGGCAGGATGTTCTCAAAAGCGTATACACGGCCGATGCATCCCTGCTGGCGGCCCTGCGTCGCCTCCCCAAGGGGCAGGCTGTTATTTTTACGGATAAATTATTCCATACGCGCATCCTAAACGGCAAATTGTATGATCCCTATCTTGATCCTGTGCTTGAAGCAATCGAAAGCATTGGCATGGTTCCCATAAAGATGCAGATGTATAAAGATGGCATGGGCGCATGCGTTTACCAACCGCTAGAAATCTTAACCAACCATAAAGATATCTGCATCCATGGTTCAAAGATCCAACATATTTTAGGTTTTGAAGAGTATGTCGATCTATGCCAGCGACTTGGCGTACCTGTAACACCTCATTGGCAAGTGCACGCAGATCTTGGGTCTATTCTATCATTCTCTAATATGTTTTCTCATGTATTAGAAATAATTCAGCCAAGTTACGTTATTTTTCAAGAGTATTACAGCGTCATATCCATGGGACTTGGACTGGCATGCCGTAGGCTTGGCATTTCATCTGTGGAATACCAGCACGGGATACAAAGCATGCATCCAATGTATACTTTCCGCCACCTGCCACAGTGGGGGTTAGAGGTCGTTCCCAAGTGGTTTTTCACCTGGGGAGAGTATCCGGCCAGACGGTTGCAGGAAATGTTCGCCGGGCAGAAATTTCACCGCGCTGCCGCGACGGGCAAGCCCGAATTTTGGATGTACACCAATGGGAAGATGCTTGACGACGCCCCTGCGGTTGAGGATTTCCGCACAAAGTTGGCGGAGAGAAAGGCTATCCTGGTCCCACTCATGCTCTGCGTAGGACAAGAGAACGTGCAGGCCTTGCGCGAGGCAATTCTCGAAGCTCCTTCGGACTGGGTCTGGCTCCTGCGCCAGCATCCGCTGCAAGGCTATGGAACCGGCCCCGAAGTGATCGAAATCGGGACACGAATCCGGTCCCTCGCGGCCATACAGCGGGAAGCGGCACATC
>Ga0118677_10003871_pt1 | contig 27785 bp, 27 predicted proteins | sample AliMusrvi5mmetaG_FD_86154 | JGI IMG/M metagenome (GOLD analysis project Ga0118677, IMG submission 86154) | reverse complement strand
CGAAAAGGGCGCGCGCCTTATAATTCCATCACATTCTGATGCAAAACTAAAGAAATCATCGAACGTAATCCGCCAGAAAACATATGCGGTTGTTAAAGGTGATACTCTCCAGGGGATCGCCAGAAAGACCGGCGTCAAGCTGACGGAACTCCGAAAACTGAACGGCCTGAAGAGCGGCAGGGTTAAACCAGGCCAGATTCTGGCGCTGGTGGATCCATCCATAGCAGTTGATCCAACTCCTCGTATGGCTCATATCAGCAGATTACAGCTCGTAAACAAAGACCTTCTCAATGAGCAGGAACTGACTGACACATTGGCCGAATTAACAGATATAGGTTCTGACCGCCCGGTTGATCTCGCCAAGAGCCTTGAAGCCAGACAGACAATTAACAGCCTTAAAAAGTCGGCCTACAGTTTTTTGGGCGCACGTTACCGGTTTGGTGGTAGCAGCCGAAATGCACTAGACTGTTCAAGCTTCACTCAGCAGGTTTTTCGCGATCAGAAGATCAGCCTTCCTCGCACGGCCAGGGAACAGTTTTACGCCGGCAATGAAGTCGTGCGTGGAGACCTGCGCAGGGGTGACCTGGTATTCTTCCAGACATATGCCCGTTTTCCCTCGCATGTCGGTATTTACCTCGGTAACCGTCAGATGATTCACGCGTCATCAAGCGACCATCGTGTTGTAATTTCATCCATGGATACCCCCTACTATCTGGCCCGCTATCTGGGAGCACGGCGTGTGACAAATACGGCGTCATACTCGATAAATTTTGACGAATTGCTTCTGGGTGCTGAAGAAGATAATAGTATAGATGCGATAACTAATGATGCATCAGAACTGTCGCTAAGCTTAAACAAATAATCTGATGCCATTCAAACTATGTTCGAGCATCCGGGTCGTCTGACCCGGATTTTTTTTGCCATGAAGATTATCCTCGCTTATATATCCGGACTGTCCAACCGCAATGATCCTTATATCAGCCTGCTGCCAACCGGCCTGACCTATCTTCATGCCTGCCTTCAGGAAGCCGGGTATGATTCTGTTCTCGTCAATTTTTCAGGTTGGTCTTCGGCCAGAATCGAGCAGGAGCTACAGGCCATCAAGCCTGACGTCGTAGGCATCTCACAATGGACGCACAATCGACATTCCTCGCTTGATCTGGCTTCCAGATGCCGGCGACTTTTCCCTGCGAGCACCGTTATCATGGGGGGTGGACACGCCACTTTCTGTTATGAAGAGTTGTTAGCAGATGGTTCTCCGGTTGACTGTGTAGTAATAGGCGAAGGCGAACTGACTCTGCTGGAACTGGCCGAGCGGGCTGGCAGACAAAGTGGCTGGCAGGATATTAATGGCGTGGCGTTCCGCCGAGATGGGAAAGTGGTTGTTACTGCTGTGCGTTCGCCTTTGTCCAACCTCGATCAACTCCCAATGCCGGCCCGTCACCTTGAGCATTCCATCGGTCTGGACATGGAACTGCAGCTTGAATTCATAGTTACGGCCAGGGGCTGTCCATCTGCCTGCCTCTTTTGCAGTTCGCCGGCCTTTTGGGGGAATAAAATCCGTTTCAGATCTGCTCAAGCCATCGTGGATGAGATTGAATATATTCGGAATCAGTTCGGTCTGATCTATTTTTCGATCCGTGACGATACCTTTACTGCTGATCGCAGAAGAGCGCTGGAATTCTGCTCAACCCTAGTCGATCGCCGGGCTAATATCCTCTGGAACTGCCAGTCACGGGTAACTGCCATCGACGAAGAGCTGGTGATCATGATGAAAAGGGCCGGCTGCGAATGCATCCAGCTTGGCGTAGAATCCGGCTCACCGCGCATACTGCGGAAGCTGGGCAAGAATATTCTTCCGACCCAGGTCGAGCGGGCCAGTGCGCTGATCAGGGAGACCGGCATCAATCTTTCAATTTACCTGATCAGTGACATACCGGGAGAAACCGAAGATGACATAAGGCAGACTATTGAACTTGTCCGCCACATTCATCCTGATGATGGATATGTCTCGCCGCTTGCGTATTATCCAGGCACGCAGCTCTATAAAAACGCACTGGCAGCCGGAAATACCACTTCCAGTATTTTTGCTGATAAACACCATGCCGCCTTATACGCAGCATCCAGGCCGGGACATTCATCTTCCCATCTTCTAAGGGAGCTGACAAATAATCAACAGGATAATCCGGAGCGTTTCAAAATGCAGAAGAGGCGTCTCGGTTACTGCTACACTACCAATGTGATAGCGGGGGAATGGCATCGCAATCGAGGGGAATTCAATAAAGCCGAAAGGGAATTCAGTGAGATTACGGTATTGCAGCCAGATAATCCGTGGGGCTGGTTTCTTCTGGGAGATCTTTATACCGAACTGGGCAAAATCAAAAAAGGGAGAGATTTCTATACCAAGGTGTTGAGCATCGTTCCGAAGCATGGCCCGTCAATAGAAGCGATAGCAGCCGTAAAAAAAACGGGGCCATTTGCATGACCCCATCCGAAGCAGGTGCTCTGAAAATTACTTCATAATCCTGATGCCTGGCACAAAGAGTATTTTTTCAAAAGTCCTGTTAAGAGTTTTGCTCTGGAAGTTTGCCATTGGGGGAGTCTCCGGGTATTCAATCTTGTCCCCGGCTGCAACCTTGACTTCGGGCAACGCCATCTAGACTTTCATACCCTTTTCATCAGCCGCTTCAACATAAGTATAGCCGCCTGAGTTCATGGTCTGGGTAACCGTGGCTTTTTTGCCGGCTCCGGGAGCAATTTCCTGAGCTTTCATACCAGGGTGCGGATCGCCACCCGGGGCTGCGCCGGGATGACCTGCGGGCATCTGGCTCTGCTGCGGAACGGCAGTTTGAGCCTCAGTTTTGGGTTTGTCTTTGCACCCTGCAAAGGCGAGAGCGGCAATAACGAGAAGAAATAATATTGTTTTTTTCACCTGCAACCTCCTGTTTTTTTTATTACGTTGCAACCTAGCATATTAGTACAAAACATTCCAAGAGAAATAATCTAACATCTGGAAGTATAACGCCATTATCTTAATTGCAGTAGTTGGTTGACGGCCAATATATCGACTAGCTGCTTGAATTCAGCCTCCGATAGAGCAACAGGCTGCATGCCGGCATTGCTTCGCACATTGCGGGGATTCTTGAGCCAATACTGCAAACGTTCACGGTTCCACTCTACACTGTTTTTGAATGTCTTAGGGTACCATGGCGATAATAGACCTGAAAGATTCGGACCTGTTTTACCGACGCCAAGCACACCGTGGTGTGCAGTTAATGCCTGATGGCAGGCGCCGCATTTCTTGCTGAAAATATCATCCCTTACACCTTTACTCTCCTTAAAGTGAACAATATACCTGCTGTCCTGATTGCCTCTTTTATTCTTCGCGCCATCCAGGATAGCATTCACCAGTATGACTACCTGTTGTTTATTTACCTTGAAATCAGGCATCCCCAGCGCCGGGTTCAAAATTGCGTCTACGATCTCCTCCGGGCTTCTCTCCTTGAGCAGGGAATCAAGGTTTGCTGCCAGACTGTTGCCTTTTCCAGCACTCACGTGGCATCGCCGGCAGGCGAATTGCTCCAATACAAGCTGTCCGTCTCTCAAGACAGCATCGTCAGGCAACTTGTAACGGGCGAATTTACCTTTAATCAGGCGATAATGTGCAATATTTTTACGCTCCGACTCCGGGTTTCCGGCATGACAGAATGCGCAACTCCCACGTTCAGCAAAGTGTACCTGATGACAAATCAGACATTGCTGGTTTTTTTGCCCTCCGAAAACGGGTGGGCAAATCAGGCAAATTATCAGTATCAGTGCGTATAGGTGAATGACCAATTAGGGCCTCGAAAAAACAGGGCAATCAAGGTCAGTACAACAATTGCAACAAAACTGACCAAGGCCAGCAAATTAATGCCGCGCTGCACGCGCGGGAACCAGTGTGCTCTGTGGATATGGGCATTGCCCGGTAGCCAGGGCAGCAGCAGGAAGATGGTTCCGGTCAGCAATACCGGATAGATCATGAAACGCGACCAACTGACTAACTCCTGAATCCAGAGCAGAAACCAGGCCGACTTGACCGGATTGGGCGTTCTGGAGGGATCAGCCGCCTCCTGAAGCGGTGCAGGAACAACTGCTGCCAGAAACAGCAGAATGATTATCAGCAGCTGCATGGATCTTGAAACAAGCCGGAAAAAACCGGGCGAACTTTTTACAAAACCGTCTTTCATAAGTAGGGTAATACCCCCTTGTTCTTCCTGACCCGGTAAAAATGCAGAAATGACAGCATCAGCAGCGCCAGCGGCACGACCACCACGTGCATGGCGTAGAAGCGCAACAGAGACAGAGGTTGCCCGATACCGTCCGGCACCAGCAGGGTTCTGATCTGTTCACCTAGCGGCACAGTCAACAGCAGTTCCATACCGGTCTGGGTTGCCCAGTAGGCCAGCTGATCAAACGGCAGCAGATAACCGGCATAGGCCTCAAAAACGGACAGACAGAGCAACAGGAAACCGATCACCCAATTGAACTGCCGAGGCCGCTGATAAGCTCCAGTCAGGATCACCCGCATTGTATGAAGGAAGATCAACACCAGCAGTGCATGGGAGGTCAAGCGGTGCAGAGTGCGAATATATTTCCCTCCCCATACTGATGATTCCAGGAATAGAATGGAACTGAAGGCCCTCTCAGGTGTTGGCTGGTAGTAGACAAGCAAAAGCATGCCGGTGGCCAGCATGATCAGGAAAGCGGTGAAGGCGAGGCCTCCCAGGCAGAAGGTGTATCTGAGGCGTAGGTTCTTTTCCAGCACTACGCGCGGAAACAGATGTTTAAGAAAATCCTGTATCAAGGGATATAGACCTTTACCATGCCATTATTCTCAACCAACTCCAGCCTCGCGAGAGGCTTGTCGGCCGGCCCCTTCAGAACCATGCCCCGTCGATCAAACAGGCTACCATGGCAGGGGCATGAAAGCGTGTCTTCCGTGACGGTGACCGTACACCCCAAATGGGTGCAGATCAGACTAAGGGCGTTGAAACCTTTTTCATCCCGCAGCAGGGCAAGGCGTTCATTGGGGAAGACCAGTGCTCCGTTAATCGGCACGTCCGCACTGGCAGCACTGATCAACACCCGCCTTTTTCTGGAAATGCTCGGGGTAAGATAGCGCACCAGCAGCGCACCCGATACAAACAATACAGCTAGGGACGTGATAAATGTTCGACGCGATTGAGGAATGTTTTCCATTTTTCTATGTACGCCTTTGTATAGGCCGGACTTTTTCTGCTCATGCGTTGGTATCGACCGGCATCCATAAAACTGCCATTGCTGACCTGCTGACCCTTCTGAAGCCAGAACGATTCCAAACCCATGCCATCCTTCTTTAGATTGAATATCCTCCGGGATTCTGGTTCCAGCAGAAAACGGGTCGGATTGTCGTGGCACCCCTCGCAGGTCACACTGCCGCGCTGAACAGTGTGTGGAAAGTACGCCCGCCACTCGGCCGCCAGCAGAATGTTTTCTGGGCCCCCGTTGCGGGCCGACATGATGTCTGTGTAATAGGAAATGAACTGGGGACGGATCGGACTGACCAGGCCCCGGCTATTGATCCCCAGCGGCGGTACATCCTGTTTTTTCAGGTATGCAGTCCGCAGGTACTCTGAACTTGGTCCCGGTTTAATGTCAAAGTCATCTTTCATACGCTGATCCCGAAAACGGAGAAAGAAGGTACCGTACTCCTGTGCTCCCCAGGCAGAATGACAAGCATAGCATTCAAGCCGTTCCATATGTGCTGATATCCTGTGCTCGATCACCTTCACGTCCGGCTTGTGGCAGTCACGGCAACCTTTAGATGATGTTTTTCCCCCCGTCAGACTGGCCATGGAGTGGCAGGCACCGCAGGTCATGCCGGCACTATAGTGTACATCGGGAAGCATCTTCAGAAAAGTCTCGCCATTGACCGCGATGCCCCGCTGGTAACGCATGTTGTCCTCGCGCGGTGCCCGTCCGGAGTAGTCCCAACCGGCAAAATATCCTTTGTGACACCTCTGACACTCCGCAACCGACGGTTTTGCAATACCGCTAACCGTGCCGTGACAATCAAGACAGCTTCCAACGTGACAGGAGGTACAGTTCTTGTCCCAGAAGCCTGAATCGACTTTGGAGTAACTGCGCTCTGCAAAAGCTTTCTCGCCGCTCCGGGTCGCCATGGCGTGATCAAAGATCCGATCATGGCCGCGGTGACAGACGACACATCCGGCTGCACGACCGGAACTGGAAGCCGGATCGCTGGCACGCCCCCCCTGAACGTGGCATGAGCCGCATGTTAATCCCTTGTGGAGAGCCGTGGCTTCCGAGCTAAGGCCCAGACAGCAGGCGGCGATGAAGAGCATCATCAAGCGCACGATAATCGAGTCCTTTCCGGTAGATCGGGTCTTTCGGTTTGCCATGGCAGGGGAGACAGAGATTGACAGCCAGCGTTCGCTTCACTTCGGCTCCACTAAGTGGGCGGGCATTTTCACGGGTGATGGCAGAATATGCGTTTACCCGGCCATTTTTCATCGTCAGAAAACCGTCCAGCGGCTTGCTGTCGGAGCGTTCACAGATCAGAGTTCCCTTGATACTGCTCCCCTCCACCAGATGCTGGCCAAAGCCTAGAAAAGCCGGATTCCCATGGCATTCGGCGCATCCGACAGCCTTTTTGCCGGTGTTATGGGAGTAAAACGGCGCAAAGCGGAGCTGTTGCCTGCCTTTAAATTTTGATACGTACTCTGTCTTTGACTGTTTACCGTCAGGCTCTGTTACGCTGACAAACGTCTGACAACCGGGGGTAACTGGAGATATGCGTCCACGCTGGTTGAGCGCCAGCGGAAACGGGTAGAGCACCCGGTAATCCTCAGTCTCGCTGAATGCGCCGGGAGTATCATCCCCCTTGATGAAATCATGACCGTTATGCCGTCTGTCATATGTGGTATGGCAACCATAGCATTGCGGCACAGCGCGGGAATGGCAGCTGTAGCATTCAAGCCGCTCGTGTCCGGCAACATTATGTTCCGGCGTACCGGTGATCACTTTGCTGCTATGCAACTTGCCGCTTTTTTTACCAACCACCCATATCATATTGTCGCGATAAAAGACATTGGAGTAGCTCCGACCCTTGGATGTCTGAATCATCTTCATGCCGGAGGTCAAAGGCTGTTTGTAGTTTTTCGATTCCCGCAACGCTTCATCATTTTCACGGGTGATTTCGCGATAGCGTGGCACCTCTTTGACTCCGCCGTGACAATCTTCACACGCTATTTCCGTCTGCAGGTACATATTCCGGTATGCATAGCCATCCCCCATGACATCACGCGATGTGTGACAGTCGATGCACTCCATGCCGGCGGCAAAATGCACGTCCGGTGTAATGTGGGTCAAGTTGCGGGCACCGCTGGTCATAACAGGCCCGCCCTCTCCTCCGCTGGTCGGAACCAGCCCGTTATTACCATCATTCAGCCCCTGATAGGAAAAAGCGATACGCCCGCTGCGGTTGTGGCAACGCGTGCAGACCATTGTATCCGGCAGTGGCGTCATGCTGTGACTGGCAGAATGGCCGGCCTTCCCCTTCATGGTTTTATCGTTTCCTTCGTAGGTGCCTTCATTATTCCAAGGGAAATGGCAGGCAGCACAACCGGAGGCATGGCTTGCGCTATAGACACCGGTGGTTTCCGTTCCAACATGGCAGCGGGCGCAAAATTTACGGTACAGCTCGCCGGAGAGGTTATCCAGTTCGGCTACCGGTTTAGGCGAAAACGGCTTGCCGTCAGCGGCGAATTGATTTTCGCCATGGGTGGTGTACTTGTTGCCATCCGCCCCCTCCCAGGTCAGCTGAATATTGCGGATCATCCCGGCAGCAGTATACATAAGGTTGCTCTTCATTCGCTCAAACTGATATTTGTGGCAGGGAGCGCAGCCTTTCTCCCAACGTCCGATATACTCAGGGTTGGCAATGCCGAAAACACCCTGGTGCGCTTTTTCCTTCCCCTCTTCCAGCGGCTTGCCGCCATGGCAGGAAACACAATCACCATGAGTTTTGGACACATGTTCGATACCATTGTGACAGCGGATACAGGAGGACTGTTTTATTCCCTTTTGACATCCGGCAAAAAATATTGGAAGGCAAAACAAAATCAAAACTATGATATTGATTTTGGTGTGCCCAGCGGCGGTACCCATCAGCATTCCTGGTGAAGTCCTTTTATTCTTGGTTCAATCAAACTATAGCACGTCATTTTGAGCCTCCTGAATAAAAAAGCGAACCGGCAGGTTAAATCCTGCCAGGTCACTTTTCTAATAAATCCCGCTTGACATTTAGCAAGGAAGAATTCTATGTTCAGAATACTGAAGAGCACCTGCGACGTAAGTTCATGGATGATCCGCTCTGGTGCGGAGGCTGCGGATAAAGCGGATTAGATTGATATTTGCTGATTGTCCAGAGTTAATTACTCGTCGGCTTAAACTTTATAAGAGTGCGTAAGTAAACGGCGCGAAAGGAGAATCCCTGCCGCGCCGTTGAATAAAAGGATGCAAAACCTTCGGATCAACCTACCCTGGATCTTTTTCCAACCCCTTGCGGACGGTATAAAAATAGTCGATCAACTTTTCCAGCTCATCATTATTCATCTTTACCTTAAACTTCTTGTGCATTACATCAACAATAATATGCCATTCATCACGAGTCTTACGGCCTGCCTCAGGATTTGCCACTGAGTCGTGGCAGCTTGTGCACCGTTTTTTTGCCAGTTGGTACCCTTTCTGCAGGTCAACCGTGACCTTATTCTTTTCAGCGGCACCGGCCCCCACCGGTGCAAGCAGTACTACGGCAAGCACTGATGCCAACACTTTGTTAATTGTATGCATGGTTCATCCTCCTCGTGCTGATATTGTAAGATTCTCAGGGTTTTAGTGACAGCAACAGCACCCGGTACCCTCTGATGATGCCGGCGTCCTGCCTGCCAGGGCAGACCAGCTACGTGCAGCTATGTCGCAGGTTGTGACGGTGGAAAATTGTTCCGATTCAAGATAGTGGAGCAGAAACTGTTCGCAGCTGACTTCGCGGCCGATAGCAGCGGCCCGGCCGTTCCGGCCCCAGAAATAAGGGCCTGATGGAGCATGCTGTGCCGAATATGCCTGCATCCCGACCAGCCTGTCGAACAGCTGCACACCGGGGTTTTCTGCTGGATTCAGGCGGGTACCTTCAAACAGGAAAAGCAGACCGTCGCTTTCGATCGGGCAGTGCAGTTCAAAGGTGCCGACAACGAACAACTCGCTACCGCCTATTCTGGCCAGAGCCTCCCATGCAGGGGTGCCGGTCTGGTCAAAGGACGCACTCTTCAGCAAGGTTGCCTCCTCGCTGTTCAGGGCGTCCGTGCAGTCGGCAGGCGGCGGAAAGTATCTGATTACCCCCACAGCCCCCTGATAACTGATACCGTTTGTGCTGAAGCGGGCACCTCCACGCAATTCCAGCATGAATGCGCCGGGGGTATCGTCAAGCCAGATATACCAGGATGGTAATCCGGTCCATACCTGGCTTAGATGCTGTACACCCAATTCATGCCGTATCTCAGGGGCTGCGTAGGAACAGAAGATAAAACAGGCTTCGAGTCGTTCCCTGATCACGTCAAGTGGGTTCATGGTCTTTATCCCGTTTTCGCTGTAGATTTACCATATCCCTGACGATATCAAGTTTTTCGCGTCCATCGACCGGAATCCCGACAGCCCGGGCACTTTCGATCAACAGGTCTTCAGGATAGGCCAGGGTCATGGAGTAACTGGTTTCGTAGGAAGAAAAAAAATCCTGTTTTTCCCAGCTAGACGTCACGTCTTCAAAGACCAAGCTTCCCTTGATGGCGCCAGTGACGGCACCCAGGCTGCGGCACGCATCTATCCAGACGTCCTGAAGGCTCATGATTGAACCCGAATCGGAGCGGCGTTGAAGAAATGACGATGCATAAGGACGAAGCTGATCATGAAGAAACTCCAGCAGAGCGGCGTATCTTCCGGTTGGGCGATACCGGGAACCGTTCCCAGGAAGAACGGACCGGCAGCGTAATAGAACCACATCAGCAAGGTGGCTAGTATGACTACGACTAAATTCCTGATCACGACCCTGACCATCAGGTTCGAACCACGAAGCAAGTTGCCGAGATAGATGGATACCACTAAGGTGGCAAGAATCAGAAAACCGGCCATTTCTGCGGCGTGCAGATAACGGAAATAGGGAGCATCCAGGTATTGACCGCCTAAAAACGGGGTGCCCCAGTACAGGTCCATCCCCTTCTTCATGAGCAGCATCATAACAAAACCGGCGGCAACAGAACCGAAAAAGGTGAACAGTCCCCCCGATAGCGACCCCTCTTCACGGGATACTATCCGCCACGGATAACCTTCCCAGAGTGATTCTGACATGATCAGTATGGCGACGGAGCAAACTACCCATCCCAGATGGTAATAAGCACTACCGGTGTCTGCCAGCGACTCCCACCATGGGGCAACAGCTGCCAGTTTCTGCGGGGGAGAAAAGAGATATCCTACGTGGGGATGAAACAGCACTGCATAGGCAAGCACCGAAAGAAATGATACCGTCATCAGGCGTGAAAAGCCGACCGTTGCCAGGCTTTCCCCGTTCCATGGCCACCCTCTGAAGCTGATTTTCCAGCCGACTGCAATCCAGATGTAGGCAGCAAACAGGTAGATCAAGGCTGTTGACGAGTTTTCACGGGCATTGAAGATTTCAGTGCCGGTTTCGCCGGTAGCAACTATGGCTGAGGGGCTGAAATAGGTGATGCCGAATCTCCCGATCAGGTTGTGGAACAGGCCGAACATGACTGCCCAGGTCAGAAGCAGCGTGATGCCTGCGAGTAGTATCCCCTGTACCGGTGATATCCGTTCACCGGTTTTTAGTCGCAAGGGCCAGCAATCAAAAAGGTCGGTTACGGTGATCACCATGGCGAGCAATATCACAACCATGGAAAAACCATACATTGGTGTGTACAGCCGCATGATCCCCTTAGGGTTGAAGAACAGAAACCATGCCCCGATATTGAGTGCCGACAGCCCTATGAAGGTGGCAATGCCAAGCAGATAATTGGTTTTTTGTGACGGCTGTGAAACCATGCCCATACCCTCCTTGATCAGTGCAGTCATCAGTTAAAAAACATTAGAATACAACAGTGTCTCCGTTGGTCAGAAACATATGGTTGTTTTTGGCAACGGACGAAACCTTTTTGTATGAGCGAAACTTGTCGGTACCCTTGACAATCGGCAGACCTGCAGCCGCCGCCTTTTCCGCAAACAACCAGCCGGTACAGTGATTACAAGCCAGTTTTTCAGGTTTGAACGCCTTCAACCCCTTGATAATGTCGTCAAATTTAGGATCCCAGGTTTCAAACAGGGTAATATGGAGACCACCATAGCTGCCATATACGTCTTCACCCTTGGCAAAGTTATTGCGGGCAAAGCTGTAGAGAGACAGGACACCGGGGTGACAGCAACCGGTAACGGTAACAATCCCCTTATCTTTGACATGGAAGTACAACACATTTTCTCCTCGAACACGGAGGATGATCGGTACGTCAAAGTTCTTAATAGCCACGCCAGGCATGAGTTTAACTATATTATTTGAATCACACTCTACAAGTTTTCCCTTGTGGGGCACACTGTTGCTGCAACCGGCCTTTTCAAATTTACCCCCCTTGAGCAGTTTCATATCCTCGGGATAGTGGGTATTGGGGGCATAAATAGTAATGTTCGGGTTATGCTTCAGGGTCGATTCAATCCCCCAGAAATGGTCAAGGTGCCAGTGTGTCAGCACCATCGTGTCGATTTCCTTCTTTTTCAGCATCTGGTCGACACCATGCATCTTGAAAACATAGTCCATCCACGAGTTGTTCCAGCCTGAATCCATCAGGAGCTTCTTTTTGCTGCCATCAAGTTGTTCGATCTCCAGCAGTGCCGAATACCCACCGGAATTTTCCTTGTTCCAGGCGATATCGTACTGGTTGGCCATTGTGCCGCCACCATCCATCATATCCTTCTTGAAGATGTCATTATTGAACCAACTGGTTTCGGAAAGAACCGTCACCTTCAGACTCTTGATCTCACCGATGTCTTCTTTTTTCGCTGCATAACCTTGTTTCGGCAAGCCAATCGAGATACCACCAGCAGCAAGCGCCGCACCACCCATGCCTGTAACTTTCAAAAATTCCCGTCGGTCCATACCATTCTCCTTTCACTTTTTTTATGATGCTGGAAAATGCAAGCAAACCATGTTCTTATTTTTCGTTTACGCCACAAGCATACAAAAGTCAATATATATTTGTTTACTGAATAATACCTGCTACCACATTTCTTTAAGCGCTATTGCTCAGATTAACAGTCAATAGTAGACAAATGAGTATACTGAATTGAATAGTGACCTGGCAGGTATTAAAGTCTGCCAGGTCACGTTTGTTATCACTTCCTTGCGGGCGGATTAGAAAATCAACTGCAACTGGGTAATAAATGTGCCGAAGTCTTTGGTCGAAGCATTCGTTTTGTCAAATTTTGTCTGAGCGTACTCCATCGTCAGCTTCAGATTCTGGTCACGGAAATAGTAGTTCGCTCCGAATCCGTACCAGTCGATACGCTGGTCATAAATGGTGTCTGTAATAACACCGGTGCTGCTCAGGTTAAGAGCGGCGAATTTCCACTTCTCGTAACGTCCGAAAATCTGCAGAGGAATATTGGGCAGCATGTAACCACCCTTTACATACCAGCCGTTCTTTTCTCCGTTTAGTCCGACTGTCGCAAAATCCGGATTTGCGCCTTTATAAGCGCCGCCGAGGTCGATATCTTCATATGCACCGGAGAATGTAAAAGTTCCGAATCCGTCAAACGGATACTCGAAAAAGAGGTCGGCTGTCCACCCCTTATAATCAACAGCTCCAATTTTATTGACGGTATCACCGTAAGCGACATCCGGTTCCAACTGATATGCCCCACCGATCGTCAACACCTTTTTCTTGCCAAGGTAGGTACCTTTGTAGCCATAACTTGTTTCAGGATCAAGCAGAGAAATATGGGCGCGCCCGGTGTATCGGAAGTTGGACTTTGGAGTAACAGAACCTGTAGCGCTGCGTCCATTCATGACATCCAAGCGATATTGGAAAATGTCGTTGAACAGATTGCCCCAGACAGCAACACCTTTGTCGCGTGTGGTTACAAACGGTGCGCGGTTAAAGAGCGAACGGTCAAGTGTTAGGGGCGTCTCGCAAGCCTCCAGGTTTTCACGGGTCATGTTGTATTTGAATCTACCCACATACACATTAAACGCCTTATTGAATTCAAAGCGAATCTGTGCATCCAATATGGAAAATTCGGTATCGGCATCGCCATCAACAACCGCCAGTGGGGTAATGTTCTGTTTCTCAAGAAACTCTGTCTGGACATACAAGCCCATGATATCGCCATAAGCGCCCATCAGGGCAAGACGATTGCGGCGGAAGTTGAAATCGGCCGTTGTGTCTCCCTTGGAAGCTCCGCTGCCGGTATCACGAACCACCAGTTGAAACTGCCCCTTGTAATCCAGTTGCAGGGTTCCCTCGTTATTAGGGCCAAAGGTCATCTGCGGCCCGGCAAAGGCTGTGCCGGCCAAAAGCATGGCGCCTGCCAGCACAACGCCAAGAATATTTATTTTCATTTGTGAACTCCTTTCAAATAGGTCAGCCCTTATCCGGGCATTCAACATTGATATGTTTCAGCAACCGCCACCGGCGCTGCCCCCAGAACCGGTTGTGGGACCTGTGGATGGAGCTGGGGTTGCAGCTGGTTTTATATACGCCTTGTCTATATTTTCAATCTGGTTCATGTCCGTGCTTGTTGGGCCTAGAACAGGGGCGAGGAAAGCCCATATGCCGGCAACGGCGCTAGTCAGAGAAGATGCGAAAGCTCCCTGTGCCCGATTTTTGGTTATGGCATTGGGATTGACTGGGCTGGTATATACATTGAATGACCATGCATTTCTTTGAGTTACTGTAGCAACTGTATCTGGGTATGCTGATTTTAAACGTGCAGTGTTGTAGTTGTTCCACTGACTGGCCGACCCGTCATACATCGCGATGTCGCCTTCAGGAACATTGAGGACGGCGTCAAAAAGCACAAAAGTAGGCGATGCGCTGGTTGAAGACCCACACATGCAGATGGTTTTTTTTGTAGCTGAGGCAACAACATTATTAGCGCCATCTTTCACTGGAAAACCGGTCAAGTCAGCGAGCCTTGTTCTGAATGTTGCTGCATCAGGATACACAAAGTTTTTATTTGCATCACCGTTCAAGCGTGTCATGTACATTGTTGCGCTTGAAAGACGTAGGGCGTTGGTCATGTAGGGGATAGTTGTAAAACCACGGACATCAATCAATTGCCAGGTGTCACGCAGTGTGGGATCTGCAATTATAGCGTCAACCTTGGCAATCATTTCGCTAAGGGAGTAGCGAACGACATCTTTCAAAGCGGCATTTTGACTTACGCTGTAAGTTGAAGCTGTATATTTTTCAACTGCATCTGTAGACAGCGCCAGTCCGGCAACATCCCATGCATCATCACCACCATTCAGTATTTTCAGACGATCACGAGAAAAGCCCCAATACCTGAAGTTCCAAAATGGAACCGACTGATTATAGATGCTTGAGTTTTTAGGAATTGTAAAAACGATAGTTGTATATGAATCAATCCCTAACCGTTGAATAATGCTGTCCATCATGGGGCCGTCAGGCATCATGGTAGCAGCGAGAGCAAGCCCCTCAATACGATCTTTCGCTGTTTCGGTCGTATCTAAACGTACCGCACCCGGGATATGACCTTTGGTGGTCCAATCAGCTAAAGCAGCTGTTGAAAGTACCACCACCCTGTCTTTGCTGCCAAAAGCTGCGTTCAGCTTGCCTTCATCAATCCATTGCTTCAATGTTGCAGCATCAATAATCGCAGCTGACTTCGTAGTTGTAATTAATGCTGCCTGCTGGGCCGCTACGTCATCATAGCCTTTGGTCCCCCCTTTTCCGCAACCTCAGATGGTAAGCGCGGCAATCATCACTGTCCCGAGCAGGGCCGCTCCCAGCAACCTGCTCTTCTTAATCATATTCTCCGACATAACATTCCTCCTAGTAAAAAAGTGTGAGAATACAACAGGTACTGCGGTGCTTTACATTGGTCCCTCTCTATTTTCCCACCCCCCTCTGGGTTATTCAGCCGGTTCATTGTATGTACGGCAAATGGTGTAAAAAAACCGACAGCAATTATGACGTCGGCATTGTATGGAAGGAGACGCTATGTAAGATTAGGTTGCCTCTTCATGGCTGCAAATATGTTATCGAAATCAGGCGAAACATCAATTGATTGCTCCGGTTGTAAGACGTAGATAGTTGTTGCGCTTTACTCTATTGCCCGATAATAGGATCTGCCCATTTGAATTTGACCTTCGGTTTTGCCGGGTCCTGCTGATGCTGGGGCGGATTTGCTTCATTCGCCGGCGTTGATGTCGTAGTATCTGTTTGCGGAGCTACCGAGATCGGCGCTACATTACTTTGATCGCTGGATGTCAGATACTGCACTGCCTTTATTGATTTAATGGAACCGTCAAGTGTTACAGTCTGGGTTTTACCACCTTCAAAGCTGATAACAACGGAATCGGCCCGACTGATTCCGCTGTATGAAAGAACGATAATGGCCGGTAGGATGATTTTAAAAATATTCATTTGTGTATGCTTTCTTGTTTGTGCAGACTTCACGTATCAATTTTTAATCATCACTCGTGCTCAGCTCCAAAAATTTTCGAAGCTGACGGTGTAGCTTAACCAACCGAAATACAGACTATATTCGAATTATTAATACATATTTGTAGCTTATATAGTATAAAGCTTATAGTATGATAATGTGACTTATGAAAACGAATTGTATGCATGAGGCTATGCGCTTTACGCAATAAAACAGGCGTTTATAGGTACATCAATGAAATCCGAGTATTTACGCACACTTGTAGAATCTATTGCTACCGGCAGCTTTTCCAAGGCGGCCGAAAACCTTTATATTTCCCAGTCCGCAGTATCCCGGAGAATCAAATTTTTGGAAGAGCAGTACGGGTACTCACTTATAGACCGCCGTGGGCAGGTGCTGACAGCAACCGAAGCGGGTCAGATTGTGATAGCAAAAGCTGAAAAAATGTTGCGTCTTGAAAATGACCTGATGAACGATCTCCGTGTGCTTTCCCCGAAGCCTGGAATTATTTTCTGTTGTACCCCTTCTTTTGGCATTTCATATCTACCTGAGATAATGAAAGATTTTATGCTACTCAAGCCGGACATGCCTGAGTTGAAGTTCTTTTTTGAGATGCCTGACAAGGTTGTCGATGGCATGCGGAAGGGGCTGTACCAGGTGGGTGTGATTGAGCATAATGAGGATTATGATCTTGCTGAGCTTGAAACCTTTGAACTCCCGGGTGATGATGTCGTTGTTGTCAGTTCTCCACAATTGGCAATTACAGAAGAGGAGATGCCCTTTGAGCGCCTGGCCTGTTTTGATCTTTACATCAGAAAGGAAGGGTGCTGTTCCAGCAAACTGCTTGATTACAATATGAAAAAACTGGGCAGGGATTATGCGGAATTCAGTAGGGTAATTTATTATGACGACCTTCACCTTATCATCAGTTCTGTACTGGAAGGTTACGGTCTTGCTTTCATTTCCCTGTCCGTTGTTAAGAAGTTTGTGAAGGAAGGTGCGTTGCGCACCCATCGCGTCACAGGTTTTGAACACGCCTACAAACGTACTCTTATCGTCAACAACGCCTCTGCATCAACGCGGGTTCTTGGCTATTTTATTGAGGGAATAAAGGGGGTTTTCAATAAAATACCGTCAAAAATAGATGCTTAGTCCTGTAAGACTAACTCCAATCGTCTGCCATTTGCACCATATTCATCAGATAATGCGAATACCTGCTGCAAATGATTTATCTGTGACAACCCACTAATCCTACAGCAAAAAAAAGACATGCCGCATTACCAGCATGTCCTAGGTCGATCATTTGCTCTTTGCTCCTAGCAACCGGAAAGTTCCTTCTTCCCTTTGGCGGCAGGCTTGGCCTCTCCCTCTTTTTTCTTCTCGTTCTTCTTGGCGTCTTTCTTTGTGTCTTTCTTCTCTACCTTCTCAGCTTTTTCTGCAGCAGGCTTTTCAGCTGCTTTTTCCTCTGCTGCCACGGCGACCATCGAGAAACTCAGGGCCATCATTGCTGCCACCATCATTGCTACAATTTTTTTCATTTTTATTCTCCTTTGTTTTTTTACCGACGTACTGACTTAAACATTGCATTCAGCTTTTAGCATATACAGCTAAAATGTCCAGCAGTTTAAATTAACTCCAATCACTCTTTTGTTCGCCTCCGTCGCCTAATCCTTGCCACCTTGATTTCATCCTTGATTTGAAATTGTAATTACTGCCGGCCGTATTCCGATTTTTCGGCTACTGGTGGATGATACCCGACTTTTGGGCATGGTCCGGATTTGTTCGGGCAGACTCAAAAGCTTTCCGGTTCTTCAGGGGAGGAAGGGAGAAGTCTCCCCGTACCCGCCATTTATCTTTCAGGTAAACCCAGGGAGCCAGCGCCGAGAGGGTATAACCCGGCTCCAGCTCAATCTTCTCCGATTGCATCTTTCTGATGATCAGGCCGCTTTTGTCTGCAAAGATCTCATGGCTGCCATTGAAGGGGGATGCGCCCGGGTCGCTATATTCCCAAGCGACCTTCTGAAGCTGGACGCCCTCCGGAGAGGAGTGACATGAGTCGCACGAACGGCTTTTTCCCAGTTTATGCGACAGTTTGTCCATCTGGATCCAAAGCATCGCCTTGTTGTTCTCCGGCAAGCCGCCGAACAGCCCCACATAAGCCCAGGCGTCGTCGGTTCGTTGCAGGTCCTGCAGATCGACGGGGTAGCGCCAATGGAGGCCCGGAGTGAATGGAGAGGTCTTCTGGTTCATGACCGCCATGGGGTAGGGCTTGACAGGAATCCAGCGCCCCTTCTGATCCCTGATCAGGATAGGTTCCGGCATGTAGCCGTAATAGGCCTTGAACTTGAAATAGGGAGTTGCGGCACCGGCTATATTACCCGGACCCCAGTAAGTGCCCTGATACCCGGCCACTTTCTGGATATGGCAGGCTTCGCAGGAAAGTTTCCTGTGCCGTGAAGTTGCATGGCTCTTGACCGCTTCCGCATGACAACGTTGACATGAAGCCTGGGCTTGACGCTTGACCATTGCATGCCCGATGGCAGGGTTGCTCTTCGAACTTTCGTGGCAATCAAGACAGCCGACTTTGCCCTTCAGATGAACGTCGGGCGTATTCCCTTCGGGAAACGAGAATGAATCGCCGAAATATCCCGCCCCACGACGACGATCTTCAGGCCCGGCATGACAGATGGAAGCCCGGCCGTTACCATAGCAACTCTCAGACGGCGGGGTTTTTACAAAGGTGTGGGCCCCCTTGGACAGGTCGGCCGGATTCTTCTTTTGCGGGTTGAAGTGGCAGTCCAGACAGCCCACATGGCAGGTGCTGCATACTTTCTGGTTGATCCGGTGGCTATCGGGCGACATAATCAAAGCCGTGTTCTGCTGCATGGTCTCAAAGTTGCCTTCGAACCAAGGGCCACAGTTGTGAGGCCCGCGCTTCTTGTCGGTCCATCCCTTGTACTGGCTCTGTTTACCATTGGTTGCCATGGTGCTTCTGGAGAACTCGTCAAACTCCTTTTTATGGCAGGCGCCGCAAGTCTTCTTCATAACGCTGAAGTCCTGACTCAAGGTGTCAGTATTTTTATCGTGCCACGAGATGGCTGCAACCGAGGGGTCTTTAACCTTTTTCCCGCCTTTGTCAGCAACCGTATAGATTCGGTTTACCTGATTAGTGCCGTACTCAAGGGGATAGGCGCGGGCCGACGTACTGGCTGTCAATCCCTTTTTGGAGACAACAAGCAGTCGTGCCATCCCTTTGTGGGCTGCATCCTTGTTGCCTTCAGCCGGGTTGCCCAGATGACACTCATTGCAGGTGGCCGACATGCGGCTTTGCGCCTCCACCTCCTGCTGTGTCACGCTGAAGTGCCCATAACCAAAGGTTTCCATCTTTGCAAGGTTTTCGTGGCACTCATGACAACTGTTTGCAGCCTCGACTGTGGTTACGGCTATAAACAGCAAACTGAAAACTATGGCGGCTCGTGTCACGGTGTTCCCCCCTTTTCGTTACACTACGAATTGCTGGCATGAAATCGTAATGACGCGCTTGTTCGCGAATCCGTATGAAGCAACATAGAGCGTGCTCAATCATGAGTAGTTCGTCTCGGTTACATCCTCTCAAGCACAAAAAGGAGGCACGTAAATCACGTGCCTCCTCATTTACCGCAAACACGTGACTAACAGCCGGAAACTTCTTTTTTCCCTTTGGCGGCAGGCTTGGCTTCTTCTTTTTTCTTGGCGTCTTTCTTAACTTTTTTAGCTTCTTTCTTGTCCTTCTTCGAATCCTTCTTGGAGTCCTTGGTTTCGGCCTTTTCAGCAGCCGGTTTTTCTGCTGCCTTCTCTTCTGCAGCCACAGCAACCATCGAGAAACTAAGGGCCATCATTGCTGCCACCATCATCGCTACAAACTTTTTCATGCTTATTCTCCTTTATTGTAAAATCCCGGCAAACCGGTTGAATTCAATTATTCATCTTTTAGCATATTATCAAATAATGTCCAGATAAGTTTAGGTAATGTAATAAACCATCGGTTTGGTGCCCAGATCTTCCTTGTATTTGATCACATTGGACTTTGAGATCAACCTCGTGATCAGCGCCTGCGGATCATTAATGTCCCCAAAATATGTGGCGTGCCCAAGACAGGTTGTTGTGCAACGGGTCAGCTCCCCTTTTTCCACGCGGTGGATACAGAAATGGCACTTGCGGGCATTGCCGATAGGAGAGCGCCAGTGGCTGGTTCGTTTTGATTTTTTACCGTATTCGCCAGAGTTTTCAACCTCGTAGGTCTTATCGTGAAAATCACCAGTGTAGTAATGTCCGACATCTGCTGAGCGTGCACCGTAGGGACAGGCCACCAGGCAGTAGCGACAACCAATGCACTTTTCGTAGTCTATGGTTACCAGTCCGTCATCTCTTTTGTAGGTGGCGGTAACCGGACAGACCTGTACGCAACTCGGCGCATCGCATTGCATGCAGGGGCGCGGTAAAAAACGCATTCCGGTGTTAGGGTACTCACCGAGCTCCTCTTCTTTGACAGGGCGGTAGTGAATCCCGGGCGGAGTCAGATTTTCAGACATGCACCCCGTGGTACACGCGTGGCACCCGATACATTTCTTCAAGTCAATCGCCATGGCCCAGTGACGCTCAGCACGTGGTTTTTTCAGGGCGCGCACAAGATCAGACTGCATGATTTCAAGGATATCTTTATCTTCAATAGAGTTCACGTTAATGAGTCTCCTTTCCGGCAATTTCAAACAGGCCGGTTTTTTCGCAGACCACATATATCAGGGCGACAAGCGACACCGATGCCACCACCACCAGTATTTCGAAGATCGACGGGAAATAGGCGATCCTCTCCGGCATATCATAGACCCGGAAGACCGGAACCCTGAAACCTTCAACAACAAGATCGAGACGTGCAATAAACTGGGTGCCCAGAACAATCAGGCTTGAAAGTATAAGTCCCCCAATGGTGCGTTTGTACATGAGAATCATGAAAGGGACCACAAGTGCGGCTCCTATGCCAAATACCAAGTTCTGGAAAATCGTTTCACGAAATACCTCATATCCGCTCTGGTTGCTGGATATTCCTATGATAATGCGACAAAAGGTGAGCACAAATACCGATGCGATTGCAATTTTCTGTAACCTTATGAACGGCCTGATCAGTTTCATACTTCCAGTTGTTTTTGACTGGAATGCGGCGATTATTGCACAGAGAGCATTACCGCTCAAAAAACCACTGAACAGAAAGTAGACCGGCAAGAGGGAGCTGTAGTAATAGGGCATGGTGCCGACAGCCCCGAAAAGACTGCCCAGTGAACAATAGGTGATAACCGGGATGATAAAGGAAGCATACAGCATGCCCTTGGAGTGTTTGTTGCGCTGAATATTGATGTACTCTACCAGCAAGATGGTGATATCGGCGGTGTACCAGACTGACATCCAGAACATGGGAGAGGTCGGATTTGGCGAAATGAAAAACATATACATGCGCTCGACATGACCGAGCTCGGAGGCCAGCGAGGCAAATCCGGCTACAGCCGTTATCAGGCCCATGAAAATGACGCGCGACGCAAGTGGCTTGTATTTTTCATGGAAAAACATGTTGCCTAGAAAATTGGTGAAAATACAGCCGCCGCTCACCAGGGCAAAATAGACATATGTAGATATCTGCAGGCCCCAGGGTACCAGACTGGATGTGTTGATGGTATGGCCGTGACCCAGCATAAATATACTACCAAATCCGAAACCGCCTAGAACAAGCCCGATAAGTGCAAGATAGACGATAAGGCCACCTTTGCCTTGTTTGAATTGAGTGAAATAAATTTGAAGTCTGTCTTTTTCTGGGATGAAAATTCCGAATATCTGCATGTCAGGCCCCCTTCACAATCTTGACAAAATTCCCGCGCATGGCGGTGCCACCCATGATCGGATCAATGGCGTGATTTGTGAGCAGGTCATCAACAGCAATTCCCTGGCCATTGGCGCGAGACATCCCTTTGGCATGTACGCCGAAACCGTGGTTCATATATACGGCATCATCCCGCAGGCGCTGGGTCAGCTTGACCTTTATCCGACCGATGGCTATGACACCGTCCTGATTGACCAGCGATACATATTCACCGTTTTTTAATCCCAGTTCTTTCCCTTTCTTTGCATTGATCCAGAGTGCGTTTTCTTTCTGCAGATCAGCCAACATAAAGTTGTTGGTTGTACGTGAGAAGGTATGCAGCGGCGACCGACCGAACAACAGCCGGAAATGACCGGCTGGGGGAGTCGGATGCCTCGTGAACTTTGGAACCGGATCAAAACCTTTTTCAGCCAATTGCTTGGAATAGAGTTCTATCTTGCCGGAAGGCGTGCCGAACTCAGGTTGATTGTCGTCGGTAATATAGGGAGCGCCCCCTTTATTGATAATGACGCCGTCCCGCTTCAGTTGTGCAAAGTCGATGCCTCCCGCTTCACAGCGCTTGGCAATGTACTCCTCGCCATCTTTCCAGGGGAAGTACTCAGCCAGACCCAGCTTGTTGCCCAGCTCCTTGGTTATCCACCAGGATGGTTTTGATTCCCACAACGGCTCAACTGTCGGCTGGCGCAGGGCGATTTCGGCCTCACCTTTGAACTTGCCCAGGTTGATGTTGTCGTAACGTTCCATGTAGGTGCATTCCGGCAGCACAACATCGGAATAGTTGATGATGTCCATCGGCATGGTGTCGATTGTCACCATCAGGTCCAGGTTCTGAATGGCCTTGATTGTCTCCTGCTTGTCCGGCAGGGTCTTCATCAGGTTCGAGCCGTACACGAACCAGGCCTTGACCGGACGCGGCCGGCCGGTAGCGGAAGCCTGCTTGATGGATGTGGTGGTCTGAAGCAGGGCGAATGGGTAAGCCTCATCCAGTTTGGCCGCCTCCACATGTTCCGGATAGGCGGGCAACCCTGGATATTCCGGCACTTTTGCTCCCGTGGGGAAGAAATATCCTCCCTCACGACCCCAGGTGCCCAGAAGGGCGTTCAGAATGGCAATCGCACGGCTGCGCTGGGTATCGTCGCCATACCAGGTGGTATAGCGACCGGCGCCGATGCAGACGTTCGGAGCGTATTCCCCCAGTTCCCGGGCAACCTCGACGATCACATCGCCGGCAATGGATGTCTCGATCTCTGCCCATTCCGGGGTGTACTGCTGGACTGCTGCACGCAGCTCATCAAAGCCTGTGGCGTATTTGGCAACGTATTCCTTGTCGTAGAGCTCTTCCTCGATGATGATCCTGATCCAGGCCAGCAGCAGCGCCAGGTCGGTGGCCGGTCTGATCGGAAGCCAACGGTCGGCCTTTGATGCAATATTGGAAAGACGGGGATCGACTACCGTCAGCTTGGCACCGCTGGAATAACCTTTGACGATGTCCTGAACCTGGCTGTTGTGGGCGTTCTCGCCCAGGTGGGAGCCAAGCAGAACGATGTATTTGCTTTTGCTGAAGTCGTAGTATTCCGGAGACCCCACATCCGAGCCGAAAGTCAGTACAAAACCGATGTCGCGCGGGCCGCGGCACTGGGCAAATGACGGTGCTGCCGCCAGAGTGCTGCCGTAGGCGTGCATCAAATGCTTCCAGAATGCAGCGCCGGTACCATGATAGATCAGCGCCATGGATTCAGGGCCGTATTTTTCCTTGATTTCTTTCATCTTCCCGGCAATAACCCCCAGAGCTTCATCCCAGGTGGCCCGCTTCCAGACCGGTTCGCCACGCTTGCCGGTGTTGATCATCGGGTACTTGAGGCGGTCCGGGTCGTACAATGCTCCCAGTGCGGCATTGCCGCGCCCGCAGAGACGGCCGCGGCCGCGCAGGCTCAAGGGGTTTCCGTCGACCTTTACGACCTTGTTATTCTCCATCTTGGCGATCAAGCCGCAGTTCCAGAAACAGAGTTCACAGAAGGTCGGGATCTGTTTCAGCTCCTTCTGCCCCTCTTCTTCTGCCCAGGAAAGAAACTTGACCGGTACGGTTGTGGCGGCTGCAACACCGGCGGTCACCGCTCCGGTCGCCTTGAGAAACGTTCTGCGTGAGAATTTTATTGTCACAATTGCTTCCTCTCGAGTTGTTATTTACTTCGTCGGAACAGGCACGTCCTTTTTACATCCGCTTGCATTTGCTACCCCGTTTATATGGATTTTAATATAATATGCCTCAAAAAAAGGTTCCGCCAATACATGAAGGAAGCCTGGTCCATCCCCGCCAGTCGACGGGGACGGACCGTGAATGCAGATCAATACTTTGTAATCTTGTACGAGCCATTCTTTTCGAAATCTATCTTGGCATTGACAAATTTAACATCGGCATAACCAAGCTCTTTAAGGGCGTGATAGGCCATTTCAGCTCGAACGCCGGTTGCACATTGGGTAACAATCAGCTTGTCTTTTGGTATCTCAGCTACACGGTTCTTGATCTCTTCGGCAGGGATCAGCTTGGCGGTCTTGAGCATACCGGCGTTGCCTTCATCGGTGTTGCGAACATCAATGATCATAACATTGGCAGGAAGCTCGGCAGCATACTTGATAAACTCATCAAGATTGATCTCTCCCGGGCGGGGTTTGGGCACATAGCTCGCTTTTGCGGCCGGCTTGCCGACGGCAACATCATATTTGACAGCCTGCCAGGCCTCGATACCGCCCGTCAGGACCAGTACTTTATTGAATCCTGCCTTGATAAGAGTTAAGGCAACGGAAATGGCATCCTTACCGCCCTTTTGGTCATAGACCATGATCGGGGCATTTTTCTTGACGTCAAGCCCCTTGACAAGCTTGGCAGCCTGCTTGGCAGGAAAAGCCACAGCTCCCTTGATAAATCCTTTGCCGGCCTCACCGGTTGTGCGGGCGTCAAGCAGGACGTGGGGGATTTCTTTGTCAATCCAGGCGTCTTTCAGAAACTGGTTGGAAAGCACGCCGTAATTCTTCTCCTGCCAAGCCGGCATACCGTCCTTGTATACTTTAATGTTTGTATAGCCCAGCTTTTTGGCTTTTTCAGCCGAACCGGGACTCATGCTGCAGGTGGGACCGGAGCAGTAAAATATAATCCTGGCGTTTTTATCCTTGGGAAGCAGCTTTTCGGCCAGCTTATCAAAAGCAGGGAACGGAAGGTTGACAGCCGTGGGGATAGATCCCTCCTGAAAGCGAGGTAACGGACGCGAATCAAAGAGGAAATACCTCCCTTTTTCCGGACCCTGGGAGACAAGTTTTTCAACTTCAGCTGTTTTCATCAGCATTTCTTCTGAAACCTTGACCGGCTGTTTCACGATGAGCTTGACAGCATTTTTTACGCCGTCTTTCACAACGTACTCGACCCTGATCTCATGCCCTTTTTTTACCTTGTTATCTTTAAGAAAGTCTCCGTCCCCGGTTTTACCTTCTCCGTTTATTACTTTGATGTCGTCCTCGTCGAACTTGATCAACTCGGTGGAATCATCGATCTTGACCTGGATGGTTTTAGCCTTGAAGGCCACATTGTCAAAAAGACCCTGAACAGCATTCGGCTCGGCCTTGTGGCAGTTGGTGCAGATCTTGGCGATCGTCGGCTTGGCCACCGGCACAGGCTCAGCTGCAAATGCCGCTGCGGCGACCGCTACAATAGCAAGCATCGTGACCACAACAATTTTCCAGTTCATGAAATAATCCTCCTGTCTAAAATACAGCCTTAGCAGCCGGCTGTTTTCTTGAACATCTTGCTCTTGTTCTTACCATCAACTTTCTCGAACTTGCAACGAATTTCATCACCTTCAACAATACGTTTGTCTTTTAACTTATCGAGAGTCAATTCGTCGGAAATGATAATTTTTACACTCTCACCCGTTTTGTTATCTTTCAGGACAGCGGCAGCGGAGTTGCCATCAGCCGCCAACTCAATATTAGAAATGGCGCCGACCATCTTCACCTCTTCTGCACTTGCGGTCCTCACGAATGCAAGCGCCGAAACAACCATCACTGTAACCAGCATTACAACTGAAACTATCTTTTTCATATATGACCCCTTTACTTCAGTTAATATCTCGTTAGTATCCGCCAGATGTTTATTTATGTCCAAGCCACGAAATTATAATTTCCCGGGCAGTGGACTCCTGCCCGGGTCTTGATCATGCTAGAAATGAACCTCGAAAGTGCCATAAATATCATGGGCTGACTTCATGGGTGTAAGCAGCATCATGTCACTCGGCTGGATGGAAGAGATCTTCTTGGGAGCTCCGACCCAGTTGTTACTACCGGAGTATTCAAAGTCATAGTACTGATAGCCAATTTTGAAGAATGCCTTGCTCAGGTAGGACGAGATCGGCTTGAGGTTAAGTTCCTGGATGACGTACGGCTCAAAGACATTACCGCGCGTTCCAACCTTGCTTGTCCACATATCGTCTGCAGACGGAGCAAAGGTAATCCAATCCTTGGAACCGTGGTTGAATTCAAAGCCAATCTTCGTTTTTGAAGGCAGATCATACCTGATGCCCGCATAGACCGCCCAGCCGGTTTTGTCCTTCGGTGCTTCCGGGGCCAGGAACCCACCTGTCATAAGTCCCTGGAAACCGGCGTTTGCCGAGACATTGTTGTTTGGATGGGTAATGCTCAAACCTAAATCTGTGAATAAATTCAGGTTGCCGGGGCCGACATTCTTGAATGTGCTCATGACGCCTGCGCCGTACCAGTCGATATCACCCAGATTGACTGAAGGTGCGGTGGTGCCGAAAGCGGCGGTATTACTCATGGCGGGGAAATCGAAGATATTGAAGCCGCGGTTCCATTGCAGCCATACGCGCAGGGGATCTGTATCGACCGGTATCACGGCAATCCCGAGCATATCTGTGTCTTTGATGCTATTGGAGGAGGTTTTGAGGCCGCTGTCAAAGCCACGGCCGTAACACACCTTGGCATAAGCGCCCGGCAGCATATCGATGTCAGGGGCATACCCGAGTGTCATGCCGTCAAAGGCGTAATCAACCAGCAATGCAGGAGTGCCGCCATTGCCGGGGCGTTCATTGTTCAACTTCAGGTTGGTGGGCGCACCATTAGTGGAAGGGCGTCGACCAACCGAAAACCAGAGAGGTTGATCGGCGATGTTGCTCCAGGTGGCGTAAGCCCGGTCTACATTTAGCAGACTGCTGGAGGGGACGTGACTGAGAGTGCCATCGAACACACCCACACGATCAGCAAAGAAGTTGCCGGTTGTTGCGGCGTCATTCTGTGAACCAAAGGACTTGTACATATCGAGCTTTACGTTAACAGTTATATCCTGTGTGGCCTTGGCATGCAGATCTAGACCGAACCTGTTGGTATAAAGGGTTTCATTCTTGGGTTTATAGGCTTGTACGAATGCCCCGCCGCCGAGTTGCTGCAACTTGGCCTGAGCTGCTGCTGGCGTAAGTCCGGCGCCGCCCGCACTAGTCGGCGCAGTAAGATAGTTCATGATATTGCCCATCATCACATCAGGAGTCAGGCCAGCTACTCCTGAATACGATTTTGTACTGAGTAATGCCTGGGTTTGAGGGTTTGAAAAGAAACCGGTCATAACTGGATCTTTCTGCAACGCCCCCATAAATGCAGGTGCGTTTGTATAACTCACTGTCTCCCCGTGCAAGCTATCGATCCTGAAGCGGTAGTCGCCGCCAATGGTCAACCACTTGCCGATGGATTTATCTTCAACCCTCTTGACCTGGCTTTTCAGTTCCTCAATTTCCTTTGATTCGGACTTCCTGGCCTGGCTCTTTTGTTCCTCTGCTGCTTTGATGGTTTTTTCCTCGTTTGCCTTGACCTGATTTTTCAGCTGTTCAATCTCTCTGGAAAGCTGTTCAATCTTGTTAATCAGGTTATCGTCCGCTCCAAATGACACTACGGGAAGAGACATCCCTGTTACTATCGCGGCCAGCATGAATTTTAGAACCGTCCTTTTCATTTAATTCCTCCTAACTAATTAATTTTTTATATTCTGGGTTATTACGCAATTCAACGGGCTGAGCCAGTTTGCCGACAGCTGCTG
>Ga0118677_10003870_pt1 | contig 27789 bp, 13 predicted proteins | sample AliMusrvi5mmetaG_FD_86154 | JGI IMG/M metagenome (GOLD analysis project Ga0118677, IMG submission 86154) | reverse complement strand
GAAGGTAATAGATTGCGATAAAAACGGTTTTTTTTAACTTTAGTCACTTCAATAATAAAAAAACAAAAGACAAAAGACAAATAAATTCCAAGTCCCAACATCCAAGCCCCAATATCAAACAATAAAAACAAACAGAATAATAAGCTTCCTGTAGTTGTATTCTTATGTGCCCTACCTGCCTGCCAGTAGGCTGGTGTGTCTATGTGGTTCAGAATTACGAAAAATTTGCGTTTTAGATTTTACCTGCAATTGTATAAAAATTTGTAACTTCGTTTTTTAAAACAGAAATTAAAACTCTAGGCACTCCAAACTCTGGGTTTTACACTGAGCAATTGTCGAAGTGCACTCCAGGCACTTATTTAATGTGTTCTAATTAAAGAAAAACCTTAGCATGAAGCTGGCCCACGTCATAAACATATTTACACCTGATTACATATCAGATTTGTATGTGGCTCAGCCTATTACGTTAGAGAGTATGCGTGTGGCGCATGATTATGCGGCTGATGAGGTTGATGTAACGCTTTATTCGGCTCATTTTAAGGAAGATGAGGCCATGGTTCCGGATTATTTCAAAAAAACTCCTTTTCTGGAAAGATCTGTTGTGGATAGGGCTAAATTTGAAAAAGAGAAAAAACTACCTCTTATCAGCGATATACTGGCTCATCTTTACAACACCTCAGATGCTGATTATCTTATATATACAAATAACGATATAATCTTGCAGCCTGCCTTTTATGTAAATGTCAAACAAATTATAGACAAAGGCTACGATGCTTTTATTATTAACAGAAGGCGTATTCATTCCGGCTTTACGAAAGTAGAGGAGCTGCCTTTGATTTATACCGAAAAAGGCAAGAAACACCCTGGTTTCGATTGCTTCGTTTTTAAACGTGATATTTTTCCAAAATTACAGTTGGGGAACATTTGTATTGGAGCCCCATTTTTTGAAGTTACCCTGGCTCATAACCTGTTTTGTTTTTCACGCCAGTTTAAACTTTTCGACAACCTGTATCTTACGTCTCATATAGGCATGGAAATAATGGGTGTGCGTACTGAATATTACTGGCATAACAGAGGAGAGTTCAATAAAATTATAAAAATACTAAAACCACATTTAGACATCCGAAAGTTCCCCTATGCAGAGGCGAATATTTTTAAGAGGTATATCAAATGGGGATTGAATCCGAGCCTGTTTGTATTTATGAATATGAGGCTGGAACTGGCTCATGTGGTAAAAGTGGTGAAGAAGGGAATTAATAGGTTCTTCTTTTAATGATGATGCATTTTCTCACTGTCTCATCTTTTCTCCTCTCGCCCTCACACAGTCCCGCAGTCTCACACTCTCCCAGCCTCTCCATTCCACTTACTCCTTTTTAAGTATTTCCCTCTTAGTTCATCAGTATTAAGTGTTCCTTTATCAAAAGCCACACGCCCGCCGCAGATAACCGTTTGGGGATGTGCGCCAACAGCCATTCCTTCATAAACCGTATGGTCGCTTTTATGATGCAGCTGACTATTCGTTATGATTGTTTTTTCTTTTTTCCATATCACTATATTGGCATCTGCACCTACACTGATGCTGCCTTTTTGGGGATAAAGCCCGAATATTTTGGCCGGATTGGCAGAAGTAAGGGCTACAAAACGATTGACAGACATCCTGGATTCAAGTACGCCATAAGTAAAGAGAAGGCTCAGCCGGTTTTCTAGTCCGGCAATGCCATTGGGTACTTTGGCGAAATTGCTTTTGTTTATTTTATCCTTTAAAAGGAACGAACAATGGTCAGTAGAAACAACATCAATAATCCCATTATTCAAAGCTTTCCAAAGATAATTCCTGTCCTCTTTTTTACGCAGAGGGGGGCTCATAATGAATTTTTCAGGATTGTCAGTCGTTTCAAAAGCATCATCGTCGAGCAAAAGGTAATGGGGGCAGGTTTCGGCAAATACTTCAATGTTATTTTCCTTTGCTTTTTTAATTATTTTGGCTCCTAGTTTAGTAGAGACATGCACAATATACAAAGGGGCTTTAGTAATATTAGCCATCATCAAAGCCCTGTTAATGGCTTCGGCTTCTGTTGCAGCCGGTCTTGTGAGGGGATGGTATTTGGCCTCATAATAGCCGTTGTCAATGGCTTCCTGTTGCAATATGTCAATAACATCACCGTTTTCGCAATGGCTCAGCACTAAGGCTCCTAGCTCTCTGGCACTGCGTAATGTCCTGAAAAAGATATCATCGGTAATGCCCATGGACTTTTTATACGCCATATACACTTTGAAAGAGGTGATGCCTTCTTTCTCCACACAGGCTTTCATCTCATTGAAAGTGTTCTCGTTCCACGCTGTAATGCTGCCATGTAAGGCATAATCGATAAGAGAATTTTCAGCTTCTTTTTTTCTTTTCGTGGCTGCCTCAATAAGCGACTCTTTTCTTCGTGGGGTGATGAAGTCGATAAAAGTGGTGGTACCTCCTGCAAGTGCAGCCATACTGCCCTCGTAGAAATCATCAGCGGTATTGCCGTTAGGTGTGTTCAAAGACAAGTGCACATGCGCATCAACACCTCCAGGTACCACATATTGCCCGGCTGCATCAACAACTAAGGCATCTTTCATATCAATACAAGGAGCCATTTCTGTTATTATCCCATCTTCACATAAAATATCCGTCTTTACCGTTTCCTTTTCAGAAACTATTAGTCCATTTTTGATAACCAGTCGATTGTTCATTACACTATTAAATTTTAAATTATTTTTCCCGGAGTCTTTTCAAGAGCATAAAGATATTACGTAAACTCTTAGCAGCCTGCCTGAAAAACTGTACAAAGTAAAATAAAAAGAAGAGATTTCCGTTTTTTAGTTTGTATGTAAATACGATAAATTCCTTTGAAGGAAACATTTCAGCCCACAGATATATGCATTTATTCTTAAAGCCTTCAATTTTTCTGATTTTCTTTAAATAATTGGTGTGCGTTTTTAATTTAATCTTCTCAGGGTGGTTGTCAAGTAAATATATAAACTGACTATCGAGGCTTACCTCTTTCCCTTTCATCATTTCCAGAATATCGTCAGGGACGGGAGTGTTGAGGAAAGTTTTACACAACGACAGCGCCCTGTAAACAGGCAGCGAAATTTCTAACGTTTTACATTCTTTGGCAAACTGTATCCAGTTAATAGTGTCTTTTTCTTTTTTTATAAGTTCCGATATATCAATAAAATTATTAAGCCGGATTTTCTTTCCCAGAAAGTGCGCTATAATATGCAGCGAAAGGTACTGTATGTTTTTCTCTGTATTAATGATGAAAGCCGTTTCATTTTCTATGCTTACAGCTTCAATATTATCCCAAATCAGGCTTATTGGTATTCGGTAAAAATGATGTATGGAATTAGGCGCCCGGTGAAGTTCTATGACAATATTCTTATAAAAAAAAGCATTCAGATGATTGTAAATGTTAAGGGTTCTGAGCTTATGAGATTTGTAGGGTTCTTTGTTGAAATAACCCAGTTTGAAAAGGATATTTTCAGCATTCAAAAGTCTGTTTGGTTCCACCATTATATCAATATCACCCATGGGGCGCAATCCCAAATCTTTATAAATAAACTCAGCAGAAGCCATACCTTTCAACAAAATGGTTTTAATGCCTTCTTTGTTAAAAGCGACCAATACTGTTTTAAGCTGTTCTAATGCGAGAATGTTACTGGTGTATGTCTGAAAGTAAATATTTTGGAGATAATTGTAAACATCTAACGGAACTGAATCTTGCAAATTGTTCTTTTTCAGTGCTTTATAAAGAAGAGGTGCGGTGCCCTGAACCTCTGAGAAGTGCTTTATAAACGACCAGTCGGGATTACTCCTAAGAAGTAATTTAAGCGTTTCTATGCTTTCTTCATTAAAATATGTAGTAGCTGTAAGCAGAATAATTTTTTGTGATGTATTTATGTCGTATAACATTGTTACAAACTCCTTTTTTAAACGCTATATTAAATGTTTTTTAGCCTGCTTTTTATGCCCTCTATATTGATACTTATTATTTTCTCCTAATGAAAGTAATATTATTATCTTCACCTATTTTGAGTAAATAATGTTTGAAAAAAAAACAAATTTAATCATGCTTTTATTAACAAATAAACCGGATTCAAGAATTAAAAAAAGAATAAAAAACATCTATTAATTGAATAAAAGATAGTTTATAACAAATATTTATTTAAGTTTGTGAAGATAAAATTATATATTAAAATAAAACGGCATGACAAAAAAAATACTCAATTTAGTTGTTGGAAGCTTTGTAATGATATGCGCTGTTTCCAATGCCCAACCTACGCTTACAGCCACCGGTATTAACCCTGTTATTGGCGAAAGCTACACGCTTAGCAGCTCAGCTTATGTTAGTCCCGGCAATGCAGGCGCTAATCAAACGTGGAATTTGTCTTCTATGTCTGGAACCTCCCAGGGCTTAACAACAGCTGTTGCACCCTCTTCAACGCCTAACGGAACTAGTTTTCCCAACTCAAATATTGCATTAAGCAATTCTACATCAGGTTCAGTATCTTATTTAAAAACCTCTTCTGTAAGTATGCAGTTATATGGTACAAAGGCAGGCACTACATTAATGATATATTCAAATCCGGAAGATTTATTACATTTTCCGTTCACATTCTCCAATACTTACAGCGATTACTGGGCTGAACAATTTCAAAGCAGTGGTTATACATTTTACCGTTCAGGAACTTCAACAGTAACTGCCGATAGTTATGGAACACTTATTACACCTAACGGAACTTACTCTAATGTAGTGCGTGTTCATTATGTTCAGGTTTATCAGGATTCTGTTTATATAGGTTCTCCAAGCATAATAACTTACAATAATGATGAATACATGTGGTATAAAGAAGGTACTCATGTTCAGATTGCAACATTATTCACGCTTACTTCTTCTTCAGGAGGCCCATTTACAGGAGGAAGCTATGTAATGGGTAATGTGGGTATTGATAATTCATCTGATTTTATAAGCGCATCAAATTTATTTCCTGTCCCGGCATCCGATAAGGTAACTATTGACTTTACATTAAAAGAAAATCAGAAAGTTGTTGTTCGTTTATTCAATGCAATAGGCCAGCAAGTAGAAACAGATTATAATGCTGATGGTATTCAGGGTTTGAATTCTATATCCACTGATGTGGCTTGTTTACCCGAAGGAATCTATTTTGCACAAATCATTTTAAATAACACTGTTGCTGCAACCAAACGGTTTGTTGTGGAGAAGTAAATTTTTATTAAATCTCAGAAACAAAAAAAACTGAAATTTACACTGCCATACGACCTTTTTTCTGTAAAGCCCGGAAATTCGGAGAAGTTATGTGCCGAAGAATGCTCCAGAATGAAAATACCTTCAGGGTTCAGGATATCTTTCGACTTTACATTTTCAACAAACTGTAACAGATTGGGCATGTCATAGGGTGGGTCTGCAAAAATGATATCAAATTTTTTGGTGCACACTTTCAGAAATTCATGTACACTCATGCGTACAATCTTTATGTTGTCTATTTTTAAAATACTTATGTTGTTTTTAATGAAATCAATGCATTTGAAGTTGTTTTCAATAGCCACAACATCTTTTACCCCTCTCGAAACGAATTCATAAGAGATACTTCCGGTGCCTGCAAAAAGATCAAGGATTTCAAGGTCTTCATAATCTTTTTTGTTGTTTATTATATTAAACAGACTTTCTTTGGCAAAATCAGTTGTCGGTCTGATATTGATATTAGAAGGCAGGGTTATCCTGCGTCCCTTGTAATGTCCACTTATTATTCTCACGTGATAAATTGGTTTTTAATGATGTTACTGTTTGGGTATAAAGGTATAGTATAAGTTGTATTATTGTTATTCTTGGGTTCTTAATTTCCAAGTTCCAAATTTCAAGCTCCAAGCCCCAAGGGTTAAATGAAGTTGACAATATGACAACTAATGACCTCATGACTAATAATGACTATTTAAGTGTCTGCTGAAAAACTCAATTTTATATTATTTGTAATTTATTATTTATCATTTGGCTTTGCGTACCCCCGTCCTTCTTTATCCCCTCAACCTTAACCTCAACCCCAACCTCTATCCCCTTACTTATCCATTAATAACGCGAAATAATGATGATAAGCCGCATCTGCAAAAGGCCACTCTACACCGACAGGTTTTTGAATTAAATTAACATTTCTGATGTACTTGTAAATGAGATTATAGACGGCATCCCCTTCATCAATTGCTCCTGATAAAAAGAGATTTATAGATTCGGGATTTAACCCAAGTTGTTTCAGAACATTCATGAGATAGTAAATAAAATCCTGTGCAGATTTATAGTTGAAGGTATTGGCAAACAGCAACCCCTTTTCAGTAAAAATAATGCAATCGAAACAATCTTGCCTGGTGTTAACATACACGTTACTCATGGTGCCGTTGTGCGTAAAACACGCGTCTATTAAAGCCGATTTATAGTTTCTGATGATTGCCTGAGGCATAATCCTCTTTAAAGTATTTAAAAACGATTGATTAAGGGTGTAAACATGGGTGATGTCCAACGTTTTTATGTCATCATTAAGAACGGCCTCATTATCAATAGATTGAAAATTAAATTTTATATAATCTTCACTATATGATTTATCGAAAACAGATGTGGGTACTAATGTTTCTTTCAGAGAGCAGCAGAGCAGAGTAGTACTTTTATAAGGGGATGAAAACAGGTCGAAGAAATTAAAATCATCTTCGCTAAAAGATGTAATATTCTGATTTTTATGGTCAAAGACCTTCAACCCAATAATCTTATTTTCTTTTTTAAAAGCTACAGAAGTACAGAATGAATCTAACACGGCAATACATTCAACAGCATCCGTTTTTGAAGTATCAAAAGAGGCGTCAATAAAATTGATACGTTTAATTAACTCTGTCATAAAAACTATAAATGAAATTAAGTCCCAAGTTCCAAATTTCCTGCCTACCGGTCAGGCAGGCAAGCCCCAAGCCTCTGGTTTAGAGCAGTCTGATTTCTTATTCCTTTGAATTTGGAATTTGAAATTTGGGGCTTGGAGTTTTCTTGCTCTTTCTCTATTTTATAGTTGACAGAACGTCCTCGTTAACCTTAACAGGATATTTGTTCTTAAGCTCGGCAATCCAGTTTTTCTCCAGATAATTCTGGTATTCAGCAGTTACAAGTCCTTTAACATCAGAAAGGTTTTTAGGCTCTGGTTTCAGCACTTCATGAACGACAACAAAAACGACATCCTTCCCTATGTTTTTATCTTCAGAGATGCCTTCTTTCCATTCTATACCATCAATAATACTGCTTTCTCCTTTTGAATAGAAGTTACTTTCAATCTTAAGGGAGTTGGGGTTGTTAAGATTCATCTTATCCAGAATAATCTGGTTGGGCATTCCTTTTTTGTCTGCTTTTTTGGCCATGGAGTGGGCTTTATTGGCTATTTTTTCATCCTGACAAATATAAATTGAAGCGTTCAGACGTGTAGGCCACATATAATTTTGCTTTACTGTTTCATAAAAACTTTTAAGCCCAACAGTGTCATTAATAGCTTTCGACCATACTTTTTCCTGGGTGAGTTCAAAAAGCAAAATGCCATCCCTGTATTCTTTCATAAGATTTCTGAAATCGGCATCTTTTATTTCAAGTCTGCTATCTTCATAGTTGATGCATGATTCATCAACAAATGAATTATACGTGGAGTTAACATAGTTTTCTATATTTTCTTTGGTGCGGGTAGCCTGATGGGTTGACAGATAGGCAGCAAAATCCTGTTGTGTGATTGTTTTATCTGCTATTTTAAATAGCATATCATTCAAGCCCTTAGCAGCTTCAACTTTCCATTTGCCGGTAAAAATGCTGTCGGTAACAATTTTATAAAATGGACTGAGGTTGTTGAGTTCTTCTGTAAAATTATAATCTTTCTTAACTCTTGTAACAAAAACTTCTTTGCTCAGGTTAGAACGGGGGTCTCTTGAAACCCTGCTTTTAAGCTCTGAATAAAGATTTTCATACGTATCAATACCCTTCTTATCCAGAAGCTTAATGATATGATAACCATAAAGGGTTCTGATAGGTTTAGCCACATCATTATTATTTTTAAGAAGTGCTACTGTTTCAATAAATTCAGGCACCATTCTGTTTACACCAAACCAGGGTAAAACGCCACCTTTAGTGCCAGAACCTTTATCATCAGAATATTTCTGTGCCATTTCATCGAAAGTTTTTCCAGCAATAATAGAGTCGTAAATTTTGTTTATCTCAGCTTTTTTCTGTGTTTCTACTTCCTCTGAGGCATTTTTAGCAATGCTTTTCAAGATATGAGCTACCTGTACCTTGCCCATGGCGGGTTTCTTGTCGGTTACCTTAATAAGATGATACCCAAAAGCAGTACGTATGGGCATAGAAACCTCCCCTACTTTAGTGTTATAAGCACCATTTTCGAAGGGATAAACCATATCCAGTGCAGTAAAATAGCCCAGGTCGCCGGCATTGCCTTTCATCGCCGGTCTTTTATCAGAGGCTTCAGAGTCTCTTGCTGATTGGTCTTCAGAGGCCTCTACAGCAACTTTTTCAAAACTTTCTCCCTTAAGAATACGATTGCGCAGTTTTATTATTTTATTATATGCTTCCAGAGTGTCTTTGGGAGGTGTATTATTGTCTATTCTTATAAGAATGTGGCTGGCACGAATATCCCATTGCATGCGGTCGTAAGCTTCTTTTATCAGTTTTTCAGATACATCTTTATCTGTAAGTAATGTTTGGGCCAGTTGTTTTCTGTAGCCTGCCAGTTCTTTTATAAAGGCATTTACTGTATCCAGCCCAAGAACTTCTGCTTCTTTTACTTTTAGTTTAAAGTTTATAAACAGCTGAAGATACTCATCGAGAGTTTTCTTTTCAATAGGCTCTCCCTTAGTGTTGTTTTTATAATAAACGCTGAGAAATTCACTTTTAGTAACTTTTTCGCCTGCAATAGTCATTAAGGTTTCATTGCTTTGAGAGAAAAGATTTAATGAAAAGAATAAAAAGAATACTGTTGCCGAAATAATTTTTACCATACTGTTTTTTGCTTTCATAATTTGTGATATTTTTTTAAGTTTTTTATCTGCTGTAATTGGGTGCTTCACGGGTTATCTGCACATCATGAGGATGGCTTTCGATGATACCCGCATTGGTAATTTTAATAAATTTAGCTTCCTGAAGCATTTTAATGTTTATAGCTCCGCAATAGCCCATCCCTGCTCTTAAACCGCCAATCATCTGATGAACTACTTCAGATAATGACCCTTTATAAGGAACTCTTCCCACAATACCTTCGGGAACCAGTTTCTTGATATCGTCTTCAGTATCTTGAAAATAGCGGTCCTTGGAGCCTTTTTGCATGGCTTCTATGGATCCCATGCCACGATAAGTCTTGTATTTTCTGCCTTCAAAAATAATGGTTTCACCGGGAGATTCATCAACACCGGCAAAGAGAGAGCCTGCCATGATAGATGCAGCACCGGCAACGATAGCCTTTACTATATCTCCTGTATACCTGATGCCACCATCGGCAATAATAGGAATATCTTTATCTTTAATAGCTTTTGCCACATTGTATATGGCCGAAAGCTGCGGCACGCCAATGCCGGCGATAATACGCGTGGTACAAATAGAGCCGGGACCTATGCCTACCTTCAACGCATCGGCACCTGCATTTATAAGGGCTTCAGCAGCTTCTTTTGTAGCTATGTTGCCAACAACCAGATCTATAGTAGTATAAGCCTGACGTATTTTCTTAACCATTTCTATTACACCCATGGAATGACCATGTGCGGTATCAACTACAATAGCATCAACGCCCATACTAACCAGTGCCTCTATCCGTTCTGCTGTGCCTGATGATACACCTACGGCGGCAGCTACACGCAATCTTCCTCTGCTATCCTTGCATGCATTGGGACGGTCTTTTATTTTAATAATGTCCTTATAAGTGATGAGCCCTATGAGTTTTTTATCTGCATTGACAACGGGTAGTTTTTCAATTTTATACTGCTGAAGCATATCCGCGGCCTTTTCAAAATCAGTACCCTCTGTAGTTGTAATCAGATTTTCTTTGGTCATCACCTCATAAATAGGGCGGTAGTGATTTTTTTCAAAGCGTAAATCTCTATTTGTAACAATGCCAACAAGGTAATTTTGTTTGTCAACGACAGGAATACCACCGATTTTATTTTCCTTCATCAGGTTAAGGGCATCAATTACCAGGGCATCTTTATCCAGTGTGATGGGGTCGAGTATCATTCCATTTTCGGCACGTTTAACACGTTTAACCTGTATGGCCTGATCTTCAATACTCATGTTCTTATGTATGACACCAATACCGCCTTCCTGGGCAATAGCAATAGCCATGGCTGATTCAGTAACAGTATCCATAGCCGCCGAAATGATGGGTATTTTGAGTTCTATATTACGACTGAACCTGGTTGTCAGCTCTACTTCCCTGGGAAGAACCTCTGAGTAAGCAGGCACAATAAGAACATCATCATAGGTAAGCCCTTCACTGGTAAATTTATTATTATCCATTAACATAGATGTCTTTAAATTTTGTGCAAAATTATAAAAAAAAATATGTTTTGTTTAATTATACATAATAAATTGTATAGTATTCTTAGTATTTTGTCCATTATTTTTGATAAATTGATTAAAACGGGTATTGGGGAGCTGTAAAAACCAATAAATAAGAATAAGGGGAAACTGGAATTGCATGGATTAATACAAAAAAATACAGACACGAATTAACACGAAAAAAAATACGGTCAGGAGAATTACATAAATTGTTTTTAAATGCATGTTCATTGGGTCTTGCGTTGGATGCACCCTTTAGGCGGTGCATTGAGCAAGCCGAAATGTGGTTGGGGGCAGCGAGGGCAAAAAGAAAATCCTTACTCTTTCAAAAACCTCCTCACCACAATCCCCTTATCCCTTATCATCTTCACAAAGTACAACCCTTTGCTTAGTTCGCTAACATCCACACTCACAGCCTTATTATAAACCAGTTGCCTTATTAACACATTACCCAAAATATCTGTTACTATAAGTTGTGAAAACTTAGTGCTACTCTCAATATTAAGCATATTAGTAGCAGGATTAGGATATATCATAATCCCTTTGCTGCTGTTGGTGTAAGTGGCTATCCCAACCCCCGAAACAATAACCGTAACCGTATCCCATTTCACATTACCACAAATAGTTTGCTCTAAAATATAAGTAGTGGTGCTATCCGGCTTAACCCACATACCGGCTATGGTATCTAAGGGCAAACCATTTACATTCCAAATGCAATCTTCATCTAACCCAACCTCTGGCTGCCTGCCTATAAATACGCTATCTCCCGGGTGTATTAGGGTATCTTTGCCTGCATACGCAGGTAGGTTGGCATCAATTACACTAACATCGTCTATGTAGTAATAGGCCCACCAACTTGTTGGAGAGCCAAAAAAACCTATACCTGAAGACGAATCGGGGAAAAAATTACCAATTGTAATATATGACTCTATACCTGTTGCAGTAAAAGAACCCTCAATTTTCATCCAGTTTACAGTGTCATTTAATGGTTGTGTATTATTGTAAACTTGTGGAGTAGCTATTGCTAAACCTAAATATGTTGAAGCATATACGTTCCCACTATCTAAGTAAGCACCAAGGGTTGTAATATATGCCAAATTTTGATCTAATAAACTGGCGTAAAATTTAACACAATAAGTATGGCCAGATGAAAGCCCCTTTTTTAATTTACTTTGAATATATTCACGATAATTATTTGGCTGGGTACTTATTGCTACATCAATACCAACATAGGCATTCCCGGAATGAGGATATTGAATACTCAAATTAAAATAGTTAAGAGGCACTCCACACATAGTGGGATTAGTGCAGCAAGTGTGAAATAATTCAGGATCACCACCGCCGCCATTTTTTAAAGTACTCCATCCTATTGCTCTATTAAGCTGGCTACTTCCATCAGGACAAGAACTTATATCTTCAAAACTTGGGTTTGAAACTAGATTAATCTGAGCAATAGAAATTACATCATGTGTTATCAATAAGATAACACATAATGCAATACTTCTAAGTACTCTCATTATCATTTGATTACAATAATTTTTTCAGACTTGTAAACATTATCTTTTTCATCTTTAACAGAAATAAAAAAAGTCCATGAAAACCTCATGGACTTTTTTTAGTTAGAATTACCTTACTGGATAATCAGCTTGCTCAGGATATTTGTTTTCTCATTATTTATCCTGATAAAGTAAATTCCTTTGGACAGATACGACAGATTGAGTTCTTTTGTAGAATTGCCCGTTACTTTTTCTGAATAAACTGATTGGCCCTGAAAAGTATAGATAGTAAGAACGGCATTTTCGTTCAGTCCATTCACCATAATATTTATCAAACCTGTTGTTGGGTTAGGATATACACTTACGCTAGCTGTAACGTTGCCTTCATTAATTCCGACACAGGAAGTGAATGTAATATTAATGGTATCAGATGATGAGCATACACCTTTAGTAACATAAACATATACCTGGGTAGTTCCAATACCGACACCTGCAGAATCAACGGTGATGTATTGCGAAGTTGCACCGGTAGACCATGCATAGGAATCGTAGAATGCACCTGCATTAAGAAGAACATTTAAGCCGGCGCACAGCGTAGTATCATAACCAAGGTTAATAGGATTAATATGATCAACAGTTACTTTTACGTTATCGGTTGCAATTCCGCACGAGCTTGTAACAGTAACCGTATAAGTAATAGTAGTAGTAGGTGAAGCAACAGGGTTGGCAATATTTGCATCGCTCAGGCTTAAAGCAGGGCTCCATAAATAGGTTGTTCCTCCTGTAGCTGAAAGTTGTGCTGTAGAACCCGAGCAGATTGTCTGATCATTTCCTGCAAACGCTGTAGGTGTTGTGGTTATGGTTACAACCACTGTTGAAGAAACCGTATCGCATGTTGCAAAATTCGTCAATATTAAAGTAACCGTAGTATTTGAAATATCATTAACCCCAAGGATATATTTGGGATTCAGCAAAGCATTATCATCGAAATAACCATCACCGGTACTGGTCCAAAGAATTGAATTGTAATTCGCAGCAGTGGCATTTATTAAATTCAATGTGTCAAGGTAACATATCGACTGGGCAGGACCTGCACTGACAGTTGGTAAAGGTATTATTGTAATATAAGCCGCATCAGTGTTAGAACAGCCATTAGAATTGGTAACTGTAACGGTATAATTGTCGGTAGTTGTTACGGTAATAGCCTGAGTACTTACACCTGTTGACCAAACATAAGAAGAAAATCCGGTACCCGGGTCAAGAATGTAAGAACCGCAGTTAATGGTATCGGTGCCGAGTGAAACAACAGGAACAGGAAAATAACTAACATTAACTGTATCATGAGTAATCACGCCATAACCGTTATTAACGGCTGCAATGTAAGAAGCCGCAGAATCAGCGACAATTGATTGATTGGTTCCTATAGAAGCTGGATGTGCCAGTGTACTCCAGTTGTATGTGTATGTATATCCAATTGATGATTCACCAGCATCCAAAGTAATGTTTCCCCCCGGACAGAAAGCTGTATCCGGCCCAAGATTTACTATAGCAGCATCTGAAACGGCCACATTATCTATATCAACAAAATAGGTTGTCCCTGCAGTTGCTTTTTTTACAAAAAATCCCGGAATTACGTCATCTCCTAAATATGCCGTGAGAGGAAGAGCAACATGTTTCATTGCATTTGAAGTTACATGATTACCGGCATCAATAATATGGATTGTATCGTAAGTTGCTCCGCAATCTCCGGAAATCAGAACAAAAACGGAATCCGTAGTTAATGTTGTTCCCGTATTGCCATTGGGACTGTTCACTATCCTGTAATCGAAAGAAAGATACGAAGTAGGCGTAATGGGACCAATCTTCTGTTTATTCATTTTGGCACTTGCCTTAGTCGCTGTTGCGCTAATTGTGGCATACATAGCATGTGATGTGTTGCCATGCCCATTACCACTAAGGAAGTTAGTGACATTCCAGTTTGCCAGAGGCGTTGAACTCTCAAAATCTTCACGATAAGGAATTACCAGCGCCGGGTAAATATCAAACGAATAATATGCGGTATCGTTACTATTTACATTATCTCCGGTTAAATGGGAATATGCTGCAATATTATAAATTCCGGTACTAAGTGTGCTGCCGTATGCAACGAGAAGTGCAGCAGATGCGTTTGGTGCTAACGGACCAACAAGTGTATTATTAAATAACACATGGGTTCCTGAAGGAATAGTAATATCAACGGTAACAGGAATGTTGTTGAGTGTATCTAAACCAAAGTTTTTCACAGTTGCAATAAGCGAATCATTTGCATTGCCGCATGGTGAAGAAACAGGTGATGACACTGCAGTAACTCCTGCATCATATAAAACCGGAACCCAGAAGTTTATGTTATCGATATAATTATTGTTACCCGGTGCTCCGAAAGCAGGATTATATTTACAGGCAGAGGCAAATTCAAGTGTAAATGAAGTGCCCGCAAGAGCTGACAGATCATACGTTCTTGTGGTGAAAGGATCTGCATTTGTAGTTGTAGGATTGTAATATTTCACACCATTAATATCAGAAAGCGTATCTGTTCCATTGGCTACTAAAACCATCCATGTATACGTTTTTTGTGTGTAATACATTTGTTTCAGATCGAAACTCATTCTGAGTGCTGTCAGACCTGTTGCATCAACAGAACAGGGCATCAAAGTAGAAAGATGTGATGTGTATGTGCCATAGGCGGCAGCGGCAGAAATGACTCCTGTTGCTGTCCATCCTGTATTACTTGAAAACCCCGTAAAAAATGCACATCCGGAATTATTTACACCTAGCGTATCAAGATAGTTTGCAGCAGCATTTGCAGCAGCAGCTAACAAGAAATAATTGCTTCCGCCATTATTAAAATCTTCTGTAAAAGGGAATGTATTAATTGTGCCTACAGAAGTTATGGTTGTAAATATAGTATCGTTAGAATGATTCTGATCATTGGTAAGCTTAGCATTGAAAAGGCAATGATATATACCGGGATTTAAAAAGTTTGCAGTTCCTGTGAAAGTATAGGTAACAGTATCACCAGGATTAACCGGGCCGGGAATATATTCAGTGCCGGCAAAAGTTGATCCGCCATCAATAGAATATTTTACAGGAATATTTGACTGAGCGTTTGTGCCTCTATTAATTGCTTTAACAGTAATAGTAGAAGTATTGGTCAGGCCACAACCACTTGCAGGTGATACCCAGGCATAGGCTTCCATATCATTGGCCGGTTGCAAATATATCTGAACGTCATCAATTCCTATATCAGTAGTATTACCAACACCAACTGACGAGGCTTTAAATCTTAAAACTGTTGTTGCGGATACTGAAGTGCCTAAAGTATATGAATACAGCGTCCAGATTGCAGCTGTCGTATATTTCGTAAGGTATGTAAATGTTGTTCCTCCATCGTTTGATATATATAATGCAAGCGAGTCGTTTCCGGAAGTGTTGATATACCAGAACTTAAGAATTTTTGTGCCAACAGTCGTAAAGTTCAAATAAGCATCTAAAGTTCCGCTAGTGCCTGCGGTAGCAGCTGACGAATGAAAGCGTGCAGAATGGATAGTGTTGTTTGCGCCTGCAGGCGTATAATTTCCTGTTGTGTTTGTCCATGCGGCTGCAGTTCCATCATCATCCCGTCTCCATGAATTATTACCTGTGTAAGCTGTATTTATCCAGTAAACAGAAGGGACATCTCTTGTGTTGAGTTTGTTTACCCAGGTGGAGTCATTACCCTCATTGAAAGGAATTGGTGCATAGGCCTGAACATAAATTACTTTTGTTGTGGTATCATTGATGTTATTTAAATCAGTTACGCCATTGGGATTATACGTCCATGCTTTTACTGTATAGTTTCCTGCGGTAAAAGTATAAGTACCTATTGTATCAGGGCCATTAGTAGCTCCATGAGCAATAGCACCACTCCATGAATAAGGCGTTTGTAATGTGCCGTTGACCGACCATCTGATGGTTGTATTTTTCAATGAATCAGTTCCAAAATCTTTAATAGTAACTGCAATTTTTTGCAGACCGGAGGAAATTATTGCTGCAGGAGAATTTATTATAGTCACTCCCGCATCAACAGCCAAAGGCGAACTCCAGATGAATGTTGTCCCTGAAGCAGGATAATTTGTTGTTGAAATGGTACATGTGGAATTATTGGCTCCACCCGGTGTGGTTGCCGCCCAGTTGTTTGTAGTGGCTCTGTTATTAAAATCTGTGTTGGCTTGTCCGCGAAGTCCGACCTGAACAGTAGAGCCGCCGGCAGATGAGACTTTCATTTTTCCATAAATAAACTCAACAGTATTGGCAGTTTCAGTTAACCTGATCTGGAAATTTAAAGTATCTGTATTTGCAGCGCCACCGCTTCTTTTATAATTTCTCCATTCAACCACCAGCATTCTGTTTGGCGCTGTACCCATAGTTTTGTAACGAAGTCTTGATACAGGTTGAGCCAATATACCCCTTCCAAAAGCGCATACCCTGTTCTGAAGTGTAGCAGGAGCGGTTGATGTAGCGCTAATAGGATTATTGACAGCTGATGAGTTCATGTTTACTGAAGAAGGCGTCAGTGAGCTTTGCCCGAAAGCAATCCATCCGTCTGCATTAACACCGAATACGTCGAAGTTGCTGCCATTGTAATTGAATGTGAAGCCTATTGGCAAGCCTATCCCTGTTGTTACTGATGTGCTTCCTGCAGTAGCAGTAGAATCGGTAAAATAAGTTCCTGCCGCTGTGGTTACTGAACCCAATACCTTTCCTCCAACTATTGAGTCATATGTACTATTTGTCTGGCTGAAAGTATAGCCAGATACCTGTGCCGATGCAATGGATACTATACCCATTAGCATTAAAAAAATGAATAATTTTCTCATGTTATTTTAAATTGGTTATGTTTGTTTTCTATTTAAATGGAAACCAAAGTTATACACTTAATTATTAATAGGCAAATAAATTATATAGTTCATGCAATTTTTTTAATGAGTTTGTGAATCAAAATCGTATATATGCGAATCAAATTGGGCGTATTGAAATATTATTCTTAACTTTGGACCCATCAAAAAAGGGGCGTTAGCTCAGTTGGCAGAGCGTTAGGTTCGCAATCTAAAGATCAGGGGTTCGATTCCCCTACGCTCCACATAACACTCTGTAAATATGTCAGTTTGCAGGTATAGTTGGCCGAAGGCATCAAGCAATTGGTTCTGTTTAAACCACGAGAAGAAAAACTGATAATCGAATAAAAAAAAAGACCTGAAAACCAGGTCTTTTTTTGTTCATACTACAAAACAGATTTTTATTCCTTCACAATCTTCTTATACTCAAACATCTTCCCGTTAGCAAGCTTTATTAAATAAACACCTGTAGCAAAACTTTCTGTCTGAACAATTGTTTTATTTATCACGCTTCCTTTGGAAACGACCTGCCCGAGAGAACTATAAATTTCATAGTTTACTAATTCTTTATTCCCTTCAATTTCAATTATTAATTCATTGGAAACAGGGTTGGGATATACTTTTATTGAACTATTTAAATGTGTTTGTTCAATTCCAATAAGTTCAACATGTATAATGTTTGATGTATCTGAACTACAACCTAAAAGTGTTACAATATCATAATAATAACCGTCTGCAATTACAGTGTAATCTTGATTAGTTGCCAAATTTACAGGACCATTTTGGTCATACCATTGATTACCACTTGTAGCGTCAGCATGTAAAATATTATTATTTAGTGTAATTATTGGAGTTGCCGGTGTTGCCGGTTGGGTATTTATAGCCACATTGTTTGATGCAACTGAAGTACACCCGGATGCGTTGGTAACTGTAAAGTTATATGTTCCTGTCGCAAGACTTGAAATAGTAGTACTTGTCCCTGTCCCTGAAATGTTACCCGGATTAATAGTCCAGTTTCCTGTAGGCAAACCATTTAATATAACACTTCCTGTTGCCAAAGCACATGTTGGTTGTGTAATAGTTCCTACTGTAGGTGCTGTTGGCGGTGCATTTACTGTAAGCGTAGCGACAGCTGATGTTGCATTGTTGGCACCACTGCAATTGGTAATAAAACAGCGATATTGAGAACTTCCTGCTGTAGAAATTCCCGCAACATCAAGGGTTCCTGAAGTTGTATTATTATATGATGAGCCGGTGGGCGTGCCATTTGCTACATTTACCCAAGTACCGCTATTATTATACTGCCATTGATAAGTAAATGGGAATGTGCCGTTTGCACTTACTGTAAATGAAGCATTTCCTGAGGTTGCACACATGCTGTTATTTGCAGGTTGAGTTCCTATAGTAACAGGCGCACATGTAGTTGTAACAGTTACAGTTACAGTAAAAGTTAGGCCAACACAAGATCCGGAAGCAGGTGTTACTGTATAAGTTGCAGTACCGTTTCCTGAAGGAATAGTTAAACTTCCACTAATATTTGATTGTGGAATTGTTTGGGCACTACCTCCGGTAACTCCACCTGTATAGGTTGGGGCTGTCCATGTATAAGTAGTTCCAACAGGAACACCGCTTGGTGTTACTATAAAAGTTCCACCTGTTAAAATTGATATGGTCTGATCAGTAACATTAGGTGTTGCAGGTTGAGCATTGATAGTTACGCTTGTTCCTGATGAGATACAACCGTCAGCATTCTTTGCAGTAACGGTATAGGTTCCCGCAGCAACAAAAGCAAATACACCTGTTGTATTTGTATAAATTGAACCATCAATGCTGTATGTCATTCCGGTGCCTGTTGGTGCCGTAATGGTAATTGTTCCCGTTGCTATTGCACATGTTGGTTGCAATGTAGCACTTGCAGTTGGTGCTGCCGGAGTTGGCGGTTGAGTGTTGATAGTTACGCTTGTTCCTGAGGAAATACAACCGGCAGGATTCTTTGCAGTAACTATGTATAGCCCCTCAGCAACAGAAGTAAATACACCCGTTGTGTTTGTATAAGTTGAACCATCAATACTGTATGTCATTCCAGTGCCTATAGGTGCCGTAACGGTAATTGTTCCGGTTGACACTGCACATGTTGGTTGCAGTGTTGCACTAGCGGTTGGTGCTGCCGGAGTTGACGGTTGAATATTGATAGTTACGCTTGTTCCTGATGAAATACAACCTGTAGAATTCTTTGCAGTAACCGTGTAAGTTCCGGCAGTAACAAAAGTAAATACACCCGTTGTATTTGTATAAGTTGAACCATCAATACTATACGTCATTCCTGTACCTGTTGGTGCTGTAATGGAAATTGTTCCCGTTGACACTGTGCAGGTTGGTTGCAGTGTTGCACTGGCTGTCGGTGCTACAGGTGTTGCATTTACAGTAAGGGTAACTGTAGCTGAAGTTGCATTGTTGGCACCACTGCAATTGGTAATATAGCAGCGGTATTGATAACTTCCTGGTGCTGTAGTTCCTGTTGCACTTAGAGTTCCTGTAGTTGCATTAGTATATAATGTGCCGGTGGGCGTGCCATTGGCTACATTTGCCCAGGTACCGCTATTATTATACTGCCATTGATAGGTATATGGAAAAGTACCGTTGGCGACTACTGTAAATGATGCATTTCCAGAGCTTGTACACATACTGTTATTTGCCGGTTGAGTCCCTACAGTAACAGGCACACATGAAGAAGTAACTGTTACAGTTACAGTAAAAGTTAAGCCCACACAAGATCCGGAAGCAGGTATTACTGTATACGTTGCAGTACCGTTTCCGGAAGGAATAGTTAAACTTCCACTGATATTTGATTGTGGAATTGTTTGTGCACTACCTCCTGTTACGCCGCCGGTATAGGTTGGGGCTATCCAGGTATAAGTAGTTCCGACAGGAACACCGCTTGGTGATACTATAAAAGTTCCACCTGTTAATATTGATGTTGATTGATTAATAACACTTGGTGTTACCGGTTGTGTATTGATAACAATATTGAGTGATGCTAATGATGTGCATCCTGAAGCATTAGTAACAGTGTAGGAATATGTTCCGGCTGCAAGATTTGATATTGTTTTACTTATTGTTGAACCCGTTATTGTTCCCGGATTAATAGTCCAGTTTCCTGTCGGCAAGCCATTTAATATTACACTTCCTGTTGCTAAAGCACAGGTTGGTTGCGTAATTGTTCCTACTATTGGTGCAGACGGTGGTATAATTACAGTAACTGTTATTATATTTGAATGAACAGCAGGAAAGCTTGGCAGTGTTACTTCTGCACGATAATATGTTGTCACGGTCAGATTACCGGTTGTATAATTTGCAGCATTGGCCCCGGTTCCAGTTGATACATTTGTCCAGTTAGTAGAGCCATCTGCAGATTGTTGCCATTGAATGCTGCCAAAATATCCTGTTAATGCCATTGAAGCAGTGTTTCCGCTACAAATTGTCGTATTTGAAGTGGCTGTCCCTGCAACAGGAGGAGTCGGAGAGAGTACAGCAGCAATCATAAATCTATAAGGGAAGGTAGCTGGATCGTATTGGATTAGTCCGCTACCATCAATAGCTGAATAAAAATAGGCATCTGAACGTGGAGGATTTTCTTTTTGAACACCCATAGGGTAATATGCTGTGGTACCGGCAGTAAGTGCAAAACCGGCATAGAAATAGGCATCAACTATTGTCGGTGGTGTATTTATAGAAAACGTATGCCATCCTCCTAAATCTCCTGTTTGAATAATATAATTACCTGATTGTCCAACAATAGATCCGTTTTCATCTATTACAACACCAAAAACTGTTTGTCCAACACTTCCAGCATCATTGGCTATATATACCTTAACAGAATTTACATTAGCAGTACCTGTTACATGATATTTGGCATTAAAAATACCATCATTGCCTACTGCAAAACCATAATTAGTTGAAGGATTTGCTGTTGAAGAATAATTGCAGGTATAGTTGTTAGTATTTTGTGTCCATGTTTTTGAGTTATCAACGTTATAATCATCGTTTGGTAAAGAAACTACAATACTTGTAGAACCATTAGAGGTTGCTGTGAAATTAGCAAAAGTTACAATAGCATTTCCACCAGAATTCAAAGAAGAAATATATTGAGTATCGGTAAAGCTATTTGCACCTGTAATTGTTAATGTAACAGGTACATTTGTCATCGTGTTGTAACCGGTATTCATAATATTTGTAGCGATATGTTGTGGATTTGAGAAAGACAGAGAAGCATCACCCATAGCGTAGATTTCTCCTACAGCTAAATCATTGTTGTAAGTAGGTATAAATCTATAAGTTCTACCTGCATCAGGCTTTGGACGGGCAGTTGGATTGCCAAAATTTAAAGTAGCTGTTGTAGAATAATTTGCATTTGTAAAACTAACGGCATCCCAGGAAGCTACAGAACCTTTGTTTACTACAAGTAATTGATTGTCGGCATTACTCGAGCCTTTTAAACCACAAGCAGAAGTTTTAAAAGCAGAAGCATTTGCAGACGGTGTCCAATCTCCATAAACAAACTCAATAATTTTTGTTGTTTCATAAAGTTTTATTTGAAACTGCATATTGTCGTATTGTTGAGCAGGAGTAGTCGTTTTATCTCTCACATTCTTAAATTGGATAGTGCATATTCTGTTAGGAGCAGTCCCCGAAGTATAAACCCTGTATTCGGGAGTTCCTGTGCCTGCTGTTAAATCATGATTAAACGGACTGATTAAATTAACATCGGCAGGGTTGGTACTGTTAAAAATTCCGGCACCTGCTGTTTGAGCGCCATCAAAAAATAAAGCTGCCGATGAAGGGGCCGAGGATCCTAATTTAATAAATCCATTAGTATTTAAAATAAATTGCGTAAATGATTGGCAATTATATTCAAAAGTGAATCCAATATTTTGAGCTGTAGAATTAGCATCATCAAAATCAGTGGTTGTAATAACAGCACCATTCAAACCCAAGTCTACATAAGAACCAGGAATATCCTGAGCTTTAAATGCAAGATAACTTAAAGTTGGGCAAGGTGGTGTACCTATTGTTGTGGCATTTCCTGTTAATGGCGGCGTTAAATAGCAATCAGTACCCGAAGTATATTCGTAAATTGCATAATAATAAGTAGTTCCCGATGTTAAAGCTGTAATATTTACTGAAGTTCCTGTTCCGTTATAAACGACATAATTGCCTGTTCCAATTTCTGTTCCACTGCCAAAAGCAGCATTGGCGGTATAGGCTGTTCCATTATCAGGGGCTGTATTTACAGCACTATCTTCTCTTGCAATCACAATTACACCGCCCGTTCCGTTTCCACGAGTCCAGCCTACCGTCGTTGAATTAATGGTTAATGCAGAAGAAGTAAATAGCGTTACTTGCACTGTTGGAGATGGATTAACAGTAATTGTAATGACATTAGAATATACAGCGGGAAAGCTTGGTTCTGTTACTTCTGCACGATAATAAGTTGTTACTGTTAAACCGGCTGTTGTGTAATTAGCTGTATTACCTCCTGTGCCTCCTGAAACATTTGTCCAGTTTGATGTGCCATCGGCAGATTGCTGCCAATGGATATTACCTGTATATCCTGATAGATTTATTGGTGATGTATTTCCGCCGCAGATTGTAGCATCTGAAGAAGCCGTTCCGGCGACAGGAGGAATTGGTGAAAGTATAGCACCAAGCATAAATCTGAAAGTAAAAGTAGTTGAATCTTCCATTACAAGATTGCTGCCATCAATAGCAGAGTGATAAAAGGCACCGGAACGTGATGGATTTTCGTATTGTATCCCCATTGGATGGTACACTGTACTGCCAACAGTACATGCCAAACCAGCATAGAAATACGCATTCGTTATTGTAGACGGTGTGTTAATTGTAAATGTGTGCCATGTTCCTAAATCGCCAGCTTGAATAACATAATTATCTGATTGACCAACAATTGCCCCTGATTCATCTGAAACAGTTCCATAAATTGTTTGTCCTGCGTTATTTGCATCATTATTATTAATAAATGCTTTTACAGCGTTCACAATAGCAGAACCAGTTATATGATATTTTGCATAAAAAATGCCGGAAGCACTTTGAGTTGGTTCATTAAGTATGTTAAATCCGTAGCCTGTTAATGCAGTGGCCGGAGCAGAATAGTCACAAATGAAGTCATTAGTGTTCTGAATCCATGTTTTGGTATTGTCAGCATTATAATCATCGTTGGGCAATGAAATAGTTATATTAGTAGTGCCATCTGCTGTTGCTGTGAAATCATCGAATGTGACAACAACATTTTGATTTGCACTTATAGAAGGAATGTATTTAATATTTGAAAAACTATTTGCACCTGTAACAGTTAATGTAACAGGTACATTTGTCATCGTGTTGTAGCCTCCATTAACAATATTTGCAGATATATGTTGAGGGTTTGAGAAATACAGAGAGGCATCGCCCAAAGCGTAAATTTCTCCAACAGCCAGGTCATTATTTTGTTTGGGATTAAATCTGAAAGTTCTGCCTGCATCAGGTTTTGGGCGGGCAGTAGGATTGCCGAAATTCAAAGTAGCCGTTGTAGAATAATTAGCATTTGAAAAACTTACAGCATCCCAAGATTGTGTAGAACCTTTGTTTACTACAAGTAATTCATTGTCTGCATTGCTTGACCCTTTAAGCCCACATGCAGAAGTTTTATAGGCAGAAGCATTTGCAGACGGCGTCCAGTCGCCATAAACAATTTCTATAATATTTGAAGTTTCATATAGTTTTATCTGAAACTGCATATTGTCGTATTGTTGGGCCGGAGTAGTGGTTTTATCCCTTACATTTTTATACTGTATGGTGCATATTCTGTTTGGTGCAACGCCGGAGGTAGAAACTCTGTATTCGGGCGTTCCGGTTCCTGCCATTAAATCGTGATTGAAAGCACTTATTAAATTCACATCAGCAGTACTGGTGCTGTTAAATATCCCGTTGCCTGCCGTTTGAGGAGTGTCAAAAAACAATGCTGCACCTGACGGTGGCGTATTTCCTAACTTAATAAAACCATTGGTATTTAATACAAATTGAGTAAACATCTGACAATTATAATTAAAGTTAAACCCTATATTCTGAGCAGCAGAGTTGGCATCGTCAAAATCAGAAGTTGTTATAACAGAACCATTAGAACCTAAATCTACATACGAACCCGGAATGTCTTGAGCTTTTGAAGCTAAATAATTTAAAATAGAACAATTAATTCCTGTTGTTGCAGCATTTCCTGTTAATGCCGGCAATAAGTAACATTTGTTAGCCAAATTATATTCGTAAACTGCATAATAATAAGTAGTTCCCGATGCTAATGCGGTAATATTTACAGAAGATCCTGTGCCGCTGTAAACGACAAAATTTCCTGTTCCAATCTCTGATCCACTGCCAAATGCCGCACTGGCAGTGTAAGTTGTTCCATTTACCGGAACAGTGTTTACGGCACTACCTTGTCTGGCAACTACCAGGACAGAAGTTCCGTTACCTCTTGTAAAACCTGCCGTCATTGAATAATCAGCAATTGAAGAAGCCGTAAATGAAGTAGCTTGTACTGTTGGCGTTGAAACAGTCACAACAACTGAAGAAGTCGTTGAACTGGTCCCATTTGATACAGTAACTGTATAGGTTGTTGTTACAGATGGTGAAACAGTAGGATTCTTAGCATTAGAGGTGAAACCTGCAGGCGATGAAGACCATAAATAGGTGCATGGGTTTGAGTATTTTATATTTAAAATAGAATTAATTGTAAAGGGAGACGTTTTATTGCCTACCCAACCATAAGTGCTGCCACTTGAAGCTGCAACATTAATCTGAGACGAACTGCCCATGCATATAGAGGGCGCGTTTGAAGAAGCAGTTGCTGTTAATGGCGGATTGTAAAATCCAACACCATAACTTAGCGCATTCACGCCGCCGGGCTGTAAATAAGTATTATCTGTAAAATCCGTCCAGTTCAAACCTCCGTCATTAGAATAGGCGGTACCTTTCCAATTAGACCAGCGAGCTGTTCCTACGAACATGTTGGGTGTATGTGGCACATGACATAATTGATATTGATAAAAATATCCTGATGGCGCTAAAGTATCCCATGTTGCACCTCCGTTGGATGTGTATTTTAAACTAGCGGGTGTTGTATTATAATAAAATATGATATTATTGGCGCTTGAAGCAGCAACGATACCTCCAGTGGAAGATGTAGTCGCACTATAAGCATTAGAAGGTGTTATTGACCATGTAAGACCATAATCAGTAGTTTTGTAAATACGACCTTTACTTGTCATAAAAAAACCTATGCCACCCTCAACAGTTGCAGTGCTCATAGGATTGGTATATCCATATTCACCGGTAAGGATAACAGGATTATTGGCATCAGGCACGTGGGTCCAGGTGGCACCACTATCGCTGGTCGTGTAAATATCAAAATGATTGTTCACCGGGTCGCCCCAGCTGAACCCTTTACCATTGTCCCAGAATTTAACACCATCAGGCCAAGTCGTGGGCGGGGTGTTTAAGACACCTGTTACAAGCGACCAGTTGGCACCACCATCAACAGTTTTCCAGAAAGAAGCTTCAGAAGTCACCGTATCCCAGGCACAACAAAAAGCTTTATTGTAAGAAACAGCGCTTAATACGCCGGGAAAGACATTGGGCCCAAACCCATTATAAGCTCCTGGTGTCCAGGTGATACCGCCATCTTTTGTACGGGCCATTGCCTGCGCAAATCTTCCGGTTCCTGATTTGTTAACCCCGTTAACCCATACGATATTACTGTCAACAACAGATATCTGATCAGCAACAATTGAAGTACCTGCCATAAGTGTGTTTTGTTGCGTCCATTGTCCATCTGAAATAGATGAATGCAGCTTCCACACACCATCACCTTCAGTCCCTGCATAAAGATCAGTACCACTAACAAAAAGTGATTTTACAAGGTTAAAGGTATTCGTTGTAAAACCGCCATCAATAAGTGTCCAGCTTAGTCCGTTGTTAGCAGTTACCCAAACACTTTTCCATGACCCTGCATAGAGTTTTGTTCCATTTATAGCAAGAGATGAAACATATAAGCCTGAATTAAGCTGTGTCCAGCTAGTACCATTATTGGTTGAAAGGAAAACGCCGTTTGCTGTTCCTGCAAAGAGATTTGTTCCGTCAATGAGTAATACATGAATTTCTGTATTTGTTAACCCACCGATAATTGGCGTCCAGCTTGTGCCATTATTTGTTGAAAGAAAAGCGCCGTTGTTAGTTCCTGCAAAGATATTAGCGCCATTTATTATTATTGAATTAACATTGGTATTTGTTAATCCGTTATTAAGCTGGGTCCAGTTGGCGCCATTGTCCGTTGAAAGGAAAATGCCACCACCCGCTGTACCTGCAAAGATATTCGTTCCACTTACGATAAGTGTATTTACATCAGCATTTACTAAGCCTGTATTAACTTGAGTCCAACTTGCACCGTTATCTGCTGAACGGTATACGCCATCCCATGTTCCGGCAAAAATATATGTTCCATTTGCTGCAATAGCCTGAACATTTGTAAATTGTAGCCCTGTCTGGTTCCAGGTTAAGCCATTGTCAGGGGAAATAAAAATACCACTTAAAGTACCTGCAAAAAGATTTGTCCCGCTTTTAAACAGAGCACTAATTACATTATTTTTTAATCCGGTGTTAGCTACAGTCCAGTTTGTACCATTGTTAGTAGAAAAATAAACGCCGGCAGAGGTTCCTGCAAAAAGATTGGCGCCACTAACACCAATTGACCGTATAGTACTTGATGGTAATCCAGTATTTACAGAATTCCATGATGAGCCTAAGTTTGTTGATTTGAAGATACCTCCATTTTTGGTGCCTACATATAGCGTTGAGCCACTAAAAGCAAGTGTCATAGCATCAAGATTCGTCAATCCGCTATTAACCTGATTCCAGCTATTGCCATTATTTTGAGAAACTAAAACCCCTCCGCCATAAGTACCGGCAAAAAGGCTGGCTCCATATATAGCAATGCTATTAATGTAAGTGTTTGATATCCCTGTATTAGCTGGGGACCAGCTGGTGCCATTATTGGTTAAAAGAAATACACCGCTGCCAAAAGTCCCTGCATAAAGGTTGGTGCCATTAACCGCCAAAGCGTTTATATTTGTATTTGTTAATCCTGTGTTGACGGCGGTCCAGCCAGTGCCATTATTGGTTGACACGAAAACACCACCCCCGGCAGTGCCGGCATAAAGATATGTGCCATTCACAGCCAATGCTTGTACGCTCGTATTGGTCAATCCTGTATTTACTGAAGTCCAGCTGCCGCCATTGTTGGTAGAAAGAAAGACGCCGCCATCGACTGTTCCGGCAAACAAATTTGTTCCATTAAAAGCCAGAGCTCTTATGTAACGTCCATTTAACCCCGTATTAACGGCAGTCCATGTAGTGCCATTATTGGTGGACAAAAAAACACCGTTGCCAGATGTCCCTGCAAAAATACTGGAACCGTTCACAACAAAACAGGATACGTAACTTGCGATAGGACCGTTTGTTGAAATCCATTGGGCATTAGTTTTAATTGTCATAGCAATTAAGACTGCTAAAATAAATGTAATTTTTTTCATTTTCATTTTGTCAGTGATTATAGTGCTGGCACCGCACTTTTAAAGGTATTTTAAAGAGAAAAACCGGGTATATTCATTTAGTTGCTCAAAAATATATATTTATCATATACAAAAAATA
>Ga0118677_10002243_pt2 | contig 27792 bp, 34 predicted proteins | sample AliMusrvi5mmetaG_FD_86154 | JGI IMG/M metagenome (GOLD analysis project Ga0118677, IMG submission 86154) | reverse complement strand
CCCGGAAATAATGGATCATCGACGCCGCCGGAATGCTGTCAAAGTCGAGCGTCCAACGGGCAATGTTGTCGCCCGGGTGCTGCTTGAGCACATGGTATTCGACCGGATTACCGTGCTCGTCGAAGACGATTCCGTCGATCGCCAGCAGAACGGCATCCTGCCGGACCAGCACGGGCGTCATCACCTGATCGGCCTCGATGAGCCGCAGATCGAGCTTAATGGGCGAATCCACCTTGGGGTTGGCGACAAGCATGGCGAAGACCTCGCCCGATTCAGCCCGCGACATCCGCATGGTGCGGAGTTTTTCGGCCAGCGAGATGGCGTCCGCCCACATCATGAACTCTTGTTCGACCAGCCGATTGGCGTCGTCGTCATCGGTGATCATCTGCAACCGGGGTCCGGTGCCGACCGTGTCATTGGCAATGGTCGAGACGATCCCACGGGCATAACTGTTGTTGGCGACCTCATAGCGGGCACGGCTGCGGAGGACAGCACGGACGCGGGGATTGTTGGCGGCGTCGGCCGACAGAAGATCGGCGTTCGCCCAGTGCCGGCGGTTCTCTTCGGTGGTCATGGCGGCATCGTAACGCCCGCGCACGTGCAAGGGCACACGAACGGCGCGCAAGGGACGCTGCGGCTTACTGCGACCGAAGATGTTCTTCATGAATCCCAACATCAGTCCGTTCCCGGAGGCACCAGTTTCTTCAGGCCAATCCCAAGTCCGCGACGACGCGTGGCCTTCTTGCTTTGGAGATATCGATCCGAGGCAATCTGGTCCGGCAACGGGTGCTGTTCCATGCTGCCGCTGTCGCCCGTGGCCTTGGCCGGCCCCTGGGCGTTTTCGCGGATCGTTTCCTCCAAATCGTCGGCCATCGCTTCTCTCCAGTGGCGGGTATGGGAGTCGCACCCATCGCACAAGGCGTATGAAACCTCGCCGGACACTGGCCCACCCGCGTCACGCCGAACGGGCAGGTGTTGCCCGTTTCAGTTGTGTACCTGGCGTTATAGCGATGAGATTGCAGCGTAGAAGCGGATTTTGGGTTTTTTCCAAAGTCGTTACACCGGTAGACATCGGACCCAGGAAATCACCCCGAGGCGCTCTCCCAGGTCGTGATCCGTTTACCGCAATGGCGGCATTCGCGGCGCCGCATGATGCGTCCGCCCGACCGCGCGCGGACATAGACGACATGAAAATGCCGGCAACCGCACGACCGGCATACCAGACCAACCTGGTCCTTCTTTTCGCTGTTGCCCGCCATCTATCGCTTGCCTCGCTGCAAGTCGGAAAGTTTCACCCGCGCACGCCGGGGCGCCGCTTTGGCATCCGTTCCCGGCAGGATTGCGCCTTGAATTGAGGCCGCCACCGCGCTGCCCACCAGGCAATCGAGCCAGTGGTTGTCCACCGCGGCGGCCCGCAGCTTCCATTCGTCGACCGTCCGGCCGCGTCCCTCGGTCTTCACCCGGTATTCGGCCGTGATGTGCTCGGCAAAGAGTCGGTGTTGCGCTGGGCTATCGCCGAAGAGCGAAAGACACCCGCGATCGCCCATCGCCACGGCAAGACGAGTGTGGACGAACGACTTCCAGTAGTTCGTGTCGAAGACGGCGTGCCGAACCGCCCGCTTTCCCTGGACGTTCGGGATTCGCCAGTTGAGCCCCACGCGGTCGCCTAGTTTCCGCTTGTATTCGGAGAATGGAATGCTCGACGCCCCGACGAATCGACCGTGGCTGGGCAGGAGCACCGCGGAATGGGCGCTTTGCCGGCAGAACTGGTAGACCACGTCGGTCGAGGATCCCCAATTGGCGTCGATGAGGCAGCGATCGATCCGCATGCCGGCGCCGTCGTCGCGATGCCATTCCCGGCTGAGGCAGCGCGCGGTCAGGGCCTCCAGCCCGGCATAGATCGAACCTTCCAGACCGGCGTTCTTGGCGGACTGCGCGAGCGTGGGCTGGGCATCGCGGAGTGTGAAGTAGGGGCGATTCTGTTCCGGGTAGGCCCCGTAGTCGATCACGTAGCCCGTGAAATCATCCTCCCAAGCGGCCACAAGATAGTACAACAGCGAGGCCTGAACGTCGACGAACATCGTCAGGTGGTTGCACCCGACGGGGACGTCTCCGCGGTGAATGCGGTTGAACTTCGCGGTAACCTGGTCCGCCGTGAGTTGGTCGTTCTGCGGGGTTTCTTCCTGCAACGGTTCATTCTGGTATTCGGCATAGAACGCCCGCTCGTCCTGCATCCGCAGGTTCATGGCATGTTGGATCGCCGATAGTTCGTCGTGGTTGAATCGTTCCGGCCAGGCGATCTCTGCGCCGAGATCCATTTCCTCGCGGTGCTCACCATAAAACTCGGTGGCGTCCGCCAGGCCCCGCTCGGCCCGCAGGCTTTCGGCTCGGATCTCGGCGTACTTGGCCCACAGTGCCTCGTTGGCCGGAAAGGAATAGACCATCTTGGTCCGTTCCCCCTGCCACTGCGGGTGCTTGCCGCGATCAAGGATGCGGTCGGCCATGTCCTCGGGGCGAATCACCGTGCAAGGCATGACGCCGGCGATCTTCTTGCCCGGGCCGGCCAGGCCCAACACAGCGCCAGCGAGGATACTTTCCCGTGTGGCACACTGCGAACTGCTGCGGGCCGACTCGTCGGTCTGCGGGTCGTCGAGGACCACCAGCGACGGCCGGACGGAGTGGCCATCGGACCTCTTGAACTTCATGCCGCGGATGCGGCCCGTGATGCCGGCGACTTTGATTATCGCACCGGAGCCCGCACTGCCAGGGATCGTTGGCAGGACGACTTCCCGAGCGGTCCAGCCGATGTGCGTGCGCTGGCCTTTGTAGAGTTGGCCGCTGCAACGATTGGCGATGCCATCCAGGCACTGAATGGGATAGACGACCTCTGGGTAGTCATCCAGCAGCAGGTCGTTGCTGTCGAGTTCCGTCTTGATCGATTCCAGCATGTCCATCGCGTGCCCCTCGTCGCTGCCGATGAGACAGACGAAATCGCGATGGCCGTTCAAGACGGCCCAGATACAGGCGCATTCACAGATCGACGTCTTTCCCGACCCGCGGGGCATGGCCATTGCGAACAGACCGCCTTCCAAGACGGCCCGCTCGATCTTGGCGATCACCTTCAAGTGGTCGGGCGACCAGGCCAGGTGGAACGTGAAGGGAAAATAGGACTCGCAGAAGAACCGAAAATCCCGCGAGGCCCGCTTCTTCCGCTCGGGATTGACCACGTCCGGCAGTTCGCCGATATCCCGACCGGCCAATGACAAAGCGGCATTGCGGGCACGCGCCCGCTCTTTGATCGATCCGTAGGGGTCGGCGTCGGCTTCCGGCCGGGGTTGATGGCGGAGTTCCACCAGCCAAGCCACGTAGCGAAACAGGTCGACGTGCCGCGCATCGCCGATGCGGAACCCAGCGCGGGTGCGGTGGCGATACAACTGCCGCTCGTTGATCACCTCGCCCGAGGAATTCAAGAGCATGCACAGGTCGGCCGGTCTCAGTCGTCGGACGTCAATCGCCGCCATGCAAGGTCTCCCTGATCAGCCAGCGGGCGTATTCGACGAGATTCATGGTGCCGTCGCGGTTGGTTGGCGCGCCGTCATCGATATCCGCCTCGAGCATTTCCACGGTGACCGGCCGCGGGCCGGAGGCCGTGAGAACGCGGGCCATGTCCGCCAATTGCAAGGCTTGGGGATTCAGGGCGCCGCTTGGTCGTTCTGGTTCGTTGTTGGTGCTCATTGCGTGCTACGCTCCGGCGAAAACGTATGAAAAACTGCCCATGTTTCGCCTGAAATTCCGCGGCTCATGAAATCCTCGGGGAACTGCCAAAAAAGACGAGCCCGAAGCCACAACACTGTTTGGACTTACGAAACCGGCAATTCGCTTGAGCTTTGGGCGAAAACATGGCTCATGTGTGTATGTCCGAACGAACATGCAACACCAAACGCAAAGGAAACCAAGATGACCACCAACCGCAAAACGAACCGCACGAACAACGCCAAGACCGAACTGGGCGACGACCTCCAGATCACCAAGACCACGCGCCGGGCTTCCGGCGGCGGGACTTGGGTCTGCGGGACGATCGCCGGATACCGCTTCGATGCCCTGGTCTTTCCCGAGCACGCCGATTGCCCGGATTGGGAACTGGGCACAAGCCGCATCTCGAAGCTCTGGATCGCCAAGACCAGCAACAAAGAGACGGTATTCAACTTCGACCGCGGGATGGACATCCCCGCCGCTTCGCCCAAGACGCAGGCGGTGGTCGATTTCCTGGCCGCCGGCCTGGCGGATCTGGTTTACCACGCCTAACGCACGACAAGGAGCACGACCATGCAGAAACGACGCATTACCGAGAAGCGACTGGAGACGAAGTTGGCCACGCTCCTGGAGCGCTGGGCCGAGGTCACCACCTTCCGCGACGCGGGCGTGATGACGAACAACCGCGGTCTGGTCGTCGCGTTTCCCAACGGCCAGGAATTCCAAATCACGATCGTCGAGAGTTCTCGGCGATAGCCCCTGTTTCCCTTTTTTCAGTTCCCCCTTTTTCCAAGGAGAAGTGCGATGAAGAAGAACGAAGTCGAGATTGGCAAGTTGTACACCGCGAAGGTGACCAATCGGGTCGTCCAGGTACGGATCGATGCGGAGAACCGCCACGGCGGTTGGGACGCGACGAATCTGGAGACCGGCAAGAAGGTCCGCATCCAGTCGGTCCAGCGCTTGCGGAGCGCCATTAACGGCAACGGTGCCGCGACCGTCGCCAAGAAGGCCAGGGGCAATAAGAAGGCCCAGGCCGCGGCCGAGCCCCAACCGGCGGCAACGTCGGCGCCCACGGTCGAAGACGTGCCCAGTGCCGAGCCGGTCAGCGCCGAACCCGCGGCCACCGATCCGGCGGCGGCCGAAGCGACCGACAAGCCCAATCGCACCCGCGCGCCGAAGGCACCCAAGGAGCCGAAGGAAAAGCGGATGAGCGGACTGGACGCCGCGGCCAAGGTGCTCCAGGAGCACGGCGCGCCGATGAACGCCAAGGAGATGATCGCCGCGGCCGAGACCAAGGGCTATTGGAAGTCGCCCGGCGGCAAGACGCCCCACGCCACGCTCTACAGCGCGATCATTCGCGAGATCGCCACCAAGGGCACCACCGCCCGGTTCCAGAAGGCCGAACGCGGCCGGTTCGCCCACCGGTAAGCTAAGGCAAAAAGGCTGATTCCCGACTCTTTTCACCCCGGGCCGCCACCCGGGGTTCTCTTCGGCCACGCTGGGCCTAGACGTTTTTTCGGGAATCCTTGCCGACTGTTTCAGTCGGCATTTCTGGCATGAAAAGACGAGCCCTAAACTTCGCCCGTGTTTGGACTTACGACCTTGAAGAATCGCTTTACAAAACGTCGCTTCTGAGCGACTGTGTGTGATGTTCAGACGTACATTACACCACCCAAAACGAGGATACGAAAGATGAACGCAAACGACCTGACCTTCGGAGTTGAGATTGAGACGATCGCCCCGGATTCCGCCCTGCGGAACGACGGCCTGCGGATCGGACCCTACAAGCGCGGAATCCAGGTGCCGTACCTGCCCCAAGGCTGGACCGCCGAGGCGGACGGCTCGATTGACAACAGCCGGGGCGGCCACAAGTGCGAGATCGTAAGCCCGATCCTGAAGGGGGCCGAGGGGCTGGCCCAGGTCGCCCTGGTCTTGCGAACGCTCGAGGCCAAAGGCCACCGAGTGAACGCCTCGACGGCCGTTCACGTTCACGTCGGCTGGAAGCGCACGCTGCCCAGCGAGGCCCTCGCCCGGTTGATCACGATCGTCGCCTACGTCGAGAAGGGCCTCTACGCGATCACGGGCAGCAAGGCCCGCGAGCGCGGAACGTACTGCGGCGGGGTTCGCAAGTACGGGAACAACAAAGACGCCAAGGACAAGATCGAGACCGCTCGCTACCACGCCTTGAACCTCACCAACCTGGCCCGCGGAACCAAAGACACGGTCGAGTTCCGGGTCTTCTCGGGAACCACCAGCGCCCTGAAGGTGGTCGGATGGGTCCAGGTTTGCCTGGGGCTGGTCGAGCGGGCGATCAACGGGAAGCGCCAACCCGCCTGGAGCCCGAAGCCCTTGACCGGCGGTTGGAAGAAGGCCGGCGAAGGCCAGAGCGAAGCCGAACGCCTGATCGGATACCTGGCCTGGGGCGCGGGCTACGCCCGGATTCACAACGGCAAACAGTTCGGATGGGTTTCGGACGCGATCCCGCAGGAAGAGATCAAGGCCGAGTTCCGCCGCCTGGCCAAGAAGTACGACGAGCAGGCCTGAAGCCGAAACGCACCGACCGCACGGATGGCGGTCGCCGGCGTAGCGGCGGGATGGGTTCCCGCCGCCTGATGAGGCAACCCAACACCAAAACCAAAGGAAGATGAAACGATGTGCGGAATCTTCGGGTTCATTACCAAAGACGGGAGCGGCCCCGACCTGGCCCGCCTGCGGCGGATCGCCGCGGAAACGCAAACCCGCGGCCACCACGCGTTCGGACTGGCGTGGCTCGATACCAAGGGCATCCTGCGTACCTTCAAACGCCCCGGGCCAGCCACGGCCAACCTGGGCGACCTCGACCGATGCCGCGGCGCAACGGCCGTAATCGGCCATTGCCGTTGGGCGACGCACGGCGCGCCCGAGGAAAATCGTAACAACCATCCGCATCCGGCTGGCCGAGGCTGGTTCGTCCACAACGGCGTCGTGCAGAACCACGACCGCCTTGTCCGTCGCTACGGCCTCTCGATGACCACGGAGTGCGACAGCGAGGTGCTGGGACTCTTGATGGCCCGCTTCCCCGGCGCCCTGGGGCTGCGTGCCGCCCGGGCCGCCGAGGTGGCCGTCGGCAATCTGGCGATGCTCGGGTTGTGGCGGAATCCCACACGGTTGCTCGTGGTGCGAAGCGGCAACCCGCTCTGTTTCGGCGAGACAACCAGCGGGTTCTACTTCGGCAGTCTGCCGCGCGAACTGCCGGGTGCGGCGGTGACCATCCACGAGCGCTACGCCGGCGTCTTGACCTACACGGGCAGCGATCTTCAGCACGAAGCCTATTCGATCGGGAGGTGAGCGATGCGATTTCTTACGACCACGCAGGCCGCCAGCGTATTGCAAGTGGACCCCAGCCGAATTCGACTGTTGTGCAAGCTGGGCCGGATCGCGACGATCAAGGTCGGGAGCACCTATGGCATCGCCGAAAGCGAAGTCGAGCGGCTGGCAGCCACGCCGCGTCGCCCGGGAAGACCTCGGCAGAACACGCCAGCCGACGAGCGGCCAGCGTCTGAACACAGAAACGATCCGATCGATCCGTAGCACCATTCACCCGTGCCTCTCCTTCTCTATTCCGCCGCCCGCGCGAGATTCTCTTCGGACTGTCCGCTCGCTGCGAGGTAGGTCACCGGCTTGCCCAGTTCGCGAGCGATAGCGATCTCCGCTTGCACGCCCACGCTGCCCCTCCAACCGTCGAGCATCAGCACCACGACCTCGTCGCACGCTTCGAGGTATCGCTGGTCGTGCCGCTGCCAGAATCGCCAGTCGAGCGGAAGGCCGTAACTACAGATCGCATGGCTGTGAGCAATGGGCGAAAAGACCGTCGCGCCTCGGCGGAAAAGCTCGGCCGCTGCCCGGCAAGCGGCCTCGAATCGTTGCTGGCGCACGCCAGCGTCCGGGTGCGAGTAAGGGGATGCCAAGTAGATCAATTCATTGACTCCAGGAAGGTAACATCAACCACGTAGGTTCCGTGCTTCGGATCGCTTTTATCCCATCGCACGTGGCAGGACCGACACAGCCACCGCACGACAAGGGGCTCATCGTAGTCGAAGTGCGCGGCTTCGATCATTCTTCCGCTCGCGCCGCATTTCTCACAGCGCGTGGGACGCTGAAGAAGCCCCGCTGAAAGATGGTTCCGAATGGTGGTTTGAGCGAGTCTTGCCTTCTGTGTTGCCCTGCGTATCCGTCGTCGTCCCGTCGTTTGAGCGGCGACCTTGCAGGCGTAGCAACAGAACTTCCTCGTTAGGTGAGTCAGGGGCCCAAAGAGCTGACCGCAGTGGGCACAATAGCGAAAGGTCTGAGGGCGCAGGGCTCTATGGCACTCGTCACAGCACGCCTTCGCACCGGTCTTGCCAAGGAATGTTTTGTGACAGACGGTGCATACTCGTCGCGCCAGTCCATGACATTCCCGGCACCGAGCCGAGAACACACCACGGCGATCCCGATAGAACTCGACGAGACACTTCTGTTGCCCGCAGTACACACAGCATTTCAAGTCTTGTGTATTTGCGACCATAGCACTCCATCACTTTCTCGGACCGGACTTTTGCCGGAGAAGCGGGCGTATCTTTCGCAGATCACATCGCAATAAGGGGCGTCCAGTTCCATGAGGAACGCCTTGCGTCCAGTCTGCTCGGCGGCGATCAGCGTGCTGCCGCTGCCGCCGAAGAGGTCCAGCACGTTCTCGCCGGTGCGCGACGAGTATTGCATGGCCCGCACGGCCAACTCGGCCGGTTTCTCAGTGAGGTGAACCATCTTGTTGGGGTTGATCTTCTTGATGCTCCACACGTCCACAGCATTGTTCGGGCCGAGGTAGACGTGCGCGGCGCCTTCCTTCCAGCCGTAGAAGCACCACTCGTGGTTGCCCATGAAGTCCTTGCGGGTCAGCACCGGGTGTTCTTTGACCCAGATAATGGCCTGCGAAAAGTAAAGCTTCATGGCCTTCAAGACAGGTGGATAATTGGCACAGTTGGCGTATCCACCCCAAATATAGAAGCCACGACCGGGCTCCAGAACGCGCGCCATATTGCCAAACCAGGCTGCGAGCATCTTGTCGAAATCGGCATCCGTCATGAAGTCGTTGGCCAGGGGCCGGTCCTTCGCCCGCATCTTGCGATGGGTTGGCTTTGCCTTTTCCGGGTGTCGGGCCAGGTCGAGTTGCTGGTGGTGGTAGTTCTGGAACGAACTGTTGCCGGCGGCGATGGCGTTGTTGCTCCGCGGCTCGACCTTCACGTTGTACGGCGGATCGGTGTTCACCAAATGGATCGAGGCGCCATCCAGCAGTCGATCGACATCCTCGGGCTTGCTGCTGTCGCCGCAGAGCAGACGATGATCACCGAGGATCCACAGGTCGCCCGGCTTGGTGATCGCCTCGTCGGGCGGCTCGGGCACCTCGTCCGGATCGGTCAGTCCTTCCTGTACGCCCGGGTCGAATATCTTGGCCATCTCGTCCTGGGAAAAGCCCAAGAGCCCGATGTCAAAATCCATGCCCTGCAGCGCTGTCAACTCGATCGGCAGCAGCTCGAAGTCCCAGGTTGCCAGGTCGGACGTTTTGTTGTCGGCGATACGGTAGGCCTTGATCTGCGCCGGCGAGAGATCCTTGGCCACATGGACCGGCACCGTTTCCAGCCCGAGCTTCTGCGCGGCCTTGTAGCGGGTGTGACCGCAGATGATCACGCCCTCGGTGTCGACGACGATCGGCTGCCGAAACCCGAACTCCTTGATCGACGCCGCCACGGCATCGACCGCGGCGTCGTTCTGACGAGGGTTGCCCGGGTAGGGCTTGATGTCACTAAGTTTCCACTGTTCGATTTTCATGGGTCTTCCCGACATGGTGTTCGTCCTGCATAAGACACGGTCGCTGAAACAATTGGTCCCGGATGTCCGCCATCAGGACCTTCAGGTCTTCGCTGGCGTCATGAACTCGGTTGATCGCCTCGGTATTGCCGGCGATGATCTGGTTGGTCTTGTCCAGGATCGCCAGCAGCCGGCGGATCAGCCAAACGATTACGAAAACCAGCAGGAACGCAAAGCCGGCGAATCCCAACTGGATGTAAGGTGCGAAGATAGGGGCTTCCACGATCCATTACTCCTTCCGGTTGAACCACCATTCGAGAACCAGTTTCACGATGATCGGCGCGATGATGTTTAGCAGCACCCACACGACGACCGGGTTGCCGTAGCGATGCGGCACGGCCTCGCGGAGTCGGCTCTCGATGGTGGCATGCCAATCCTCGTAACGATCATGGAAGTCCTCGGGCGGCCGATCGGGCAGCGCGTTAAGCGCCAGCCCGATCAGCCACCGCGAGTCCTCACGTCGGCATCGCAGCCGCCAGGATCGCTGGAAACAATATTCCTCAGCCGCCTGGCATCTGGTCATCGGCGCCACCTCCAGAACCGGCGGAACTGGCAGGCCCCGCCGTTACACTGGGCCGAGGAGGAATCGGCTGTGGTGCGCGGCGGGGCCGCCTGTTCAGCAGAGGGGCACGAGGGACAGACGCCGCCCGGGCAATCCCCGCCAGGTTTTGATGGGGTTTGCGGGTTGCTCGCGGGCGGCGTCAATTCCGCTTGGCGAAGGGGACACCGGCCGTTGCGGCAGGTTCCGCCCAGCGGACAGGTCGCAGTCGCCGCCGGGGCCGACGGGGTCGGCAAGCGGATATCGACGGTGATCTTCCCATCGCGCTGGGCCTGGTCCAGCAGGGCCTTGCCGCGATCCGCGAGGGCATTACCCTTGTCGATCAGGGTCTTGGCATCGCGATACGTGTCGATCGGGCCGCCGACCGGCGCACCATCGGGCGCCGGCTTCGGTGTGGGCGCAGGGGCCGGAGCCTTCTCCAACGTCACCATCGCTCCCTGGGTGGCCGTCAGCGCTGTGCAATCAGTGCGCTGTGCATCTTGTGTTGCTGCGAGAACCAGAACCATGAGAATCGTCTTCATCCGAGAAACTCCTTTGTGCCAAAGTCCGGCAAACGGCGCGGCGTGAAACCTTGGTAACTGGCATGAGCGAAACAATCGCCCTGCCGAACCGCCGCGTCAAAATCCTCCAAGTGAATCCAGAACGAGCCCCACGGCATGTCTTGCCAGTACGGGCCGTCGGTCCAATCGTCGCCCCACGACTGGTGAACCAGCACGACGCGGTTGCCACCCTGCGTGGTTCGCCGTGAGGTAACGGCCATCGAGTGCCCCCACGATCCGCTGCGACGAATGACTCCCTCGGCATCCCGGTGGCCCTGGAAACCGAGCGACGAGCACATGTTGATCGTGTAGCCGGCGCCCAACAGGGCCCAGCCCTCGGTGCCGCTGGTGACCCGGGCCGTATGAACCACCCGGTGTTCGGCGGCGATTGGCTTGAGCGCCGCGGGAACCCCGCGGCGGCCGTAATCACGACAGCGATTCGGATCGTACTGCCGAAGGTCGATGTTGCCGTAGACGACCTGGTTGAGCGTGCCCCACTCCCGCACGGCATCGGCGATCGCCGCGCCGTACAGGCCGTCGCCGGGGCCCAGCATGTCGCCCTTCTCTCGCCCCAGGCCGTAGAGACCCTCGGGGCTGAAGGTGGCCCGAAACTCCTCTTGCTCCCCGCCGATGATGATCTCGACGGCGGACAACACGTCCAGCAACCGGGCCTCGGCGTTGCCGACGCACGTGCCGACCGGCCCCTGGTTGAGCGAGCGGACGCACGAGACGCCGTCGCGCTGGCGCAGCCAGTTCGTCAACTCGGCCCGCTGGAGGCAGGCCGCCAGCGCCCGGTAGTTGATCGCGTCACGGCCGTCGTCCTGGGCTGCCAACTCTGCCAGTTGGTCGCCATAGACTGCGGGGAGGCGGGCGACGAACGCCTCGGTCGCAGCCGGGTTGGGGGTGTAGCCGAAATGCATGTCAGGCATGGCCACCTCCACACGCCCAGGCAAGGGCTTTGAAGGCGTCGATGGCGCGCTGGCGCTTTTCGGCGTCCAGTGCCACGCTGTCCAGGCCGACCTGATCGGCCAGCACCTTGTCGATTGCCTCGGCTAGGCCCGGGTACTTCCCTTCGATGCCGGTCTTCTGGAACATCAAGAGTCCGGCCCGGCGATTGAGTTCCCGCAGTTGCGCGGTGGTCTGGACGACCTTGCCCTGGTCGCGGGCAATCACATCGGCGACGGCCAAGTAGAAGGCCGCCAAGTTCCGCCCGTCATCGGGATGGGTTTTCATGATCGCTGCCACGGGGCCCACGGCCGCTACCAGCGCGTCGCTGGGGCGGTCGGGCTTGGGTGCGGGGCTGGGCTTTTGCGGCCCGGGGTGGGCCAACACGCCCCACACGATCAAGAGCGCGGCGAAGAACGTGGATGGCTTCATGACTTCGGCCCTCCTTCGGCAACCGCCGCGGCGCCGGCGCTACGGACGATGGCCGGCAGCACGCTGGCGTCCAGCGCCTTGACGGCATCCGCCTGCCCGGCCGTTTCGCACCACGTCCGCAGAGCGTAGAGACGCTCGAACAGTTCGTGGGGTGTGAGGTCGGCTTCCGTCTTGGTCACCGGCCGCAATTTCGCCAGCAAGCCGACGACGCGGCCGCTCTGGCTCCACAGCAACAGCAACACGCCGCCAGCAATGGCGACCGTCGGCATCGAGAGGGGGAGAAGATCAAGCATGGGTGAGAACCTCCAGTTCCTTGACGACCTCGTCATACACCTTGCCGACCACCGGGCGGATCGCCGACCGCAGGAGTGGGTCGATGATCGAATCCGGCCCCGGCAGATCGATCGTCGGGATCGTATCGTCAAACAGCTTCTCGGCGCGGGTAATCACATACTCGCGCTTGTCAGCGGCGGACATAAAGGCCGAGATCTCGGCCGACAGCAGGGGCAGCAGGTTGGACATGGCAAAAGCCTCCGAAGGTTGAAGTTGGCAATTCGCACAGCACACAAAAAAGTCTCCCAGAGGTCAAACAGAATTTTTTTCCAGTTCGGCGAGGCACGCCCGGCAGGGCGCCACGGAGATCATCGCCCCGCAGTCGCCACAGCGGATGGGCTCCGCCAGGAACCGCTCGCCGGCGTTTATCTTGGGCGGCAGCAGCGTCACGGCCTTGCGTTTCCCGGAGGCCACGTCGCTGACGGTGTTCGAGGACACGCCGGCCTCGCGGGCAATGTCAACATGGCTGAGGATCCCTGCGGCCAGCATGCGCTGGATCATGCGGATCGTGGTGGCGTCGATCCTCGGCTTCGTGTTGGGGACGCGGCGGCTGACCCTGCGCTGTGGACGCGAAGGGCCGGCGCGTCGTTCATCGTCGCCAGCGATGACTTCCACAACGTACTGCGTGACACCCAAACGGCCTGAAATCGCGGCCAAATCGACCTTTTCGGCCAACAGCCCCTCGACCTGGTCCACCAGCGATGGCGTGATCTCGTTTCTGGACATCAGGCGTCTCCTCCCCAGTTCGGACAAGTGAAAGCAACTCTGCTCAACCGGGGGCCTGTTCCCACGCCCCAATCGAAAAACGGTCAGTTTTCGGAAGTACCTATGGCCACGAGACTTGTAGCGACTAACGCTTTGTGGTGGTCAGCGACCTCGCAGCACAGCGCAATGAACTCTTCCACGGTCAACGTGCCCTTTGCCGTGTTGACCTTATGGTCAACGACCCACAGATTTCCAAGATCATGGGCACCACCACGAGACAACGGCATGATGTGATCCAACGATGCAGTCTCGGGCGTCAACTCCCTGCCGCTCAGTGCGCAGCGTCGCCCCTGACGTTCGATGACCTCAAGAATCATCTTGGCTGTAATGGCTTTTGGCTTTGCCATAGCGACTTCCCTTTCGTTTGTTGTGGTTCTTGGAAACGGTGTGTGCCCAGCGAATCCATCCGCCTCGTGAATGGCGACGGGCACGGTTATTTGCTTGATGCCAAAGCCGCTTGGCCGCTTCTTCCCACGTATGCGTGCGATATTCCTCAAAGCGGCATTTGCCAGTTGGGGCAACCAGATCGAATGATCGCAGATAGAAACTTCTTTCGAGTGTGTTGGCCTTCCGAACCCAGGGGTCAATAGGTCTTCTGGAAACCGTCTGATAGAAGCATTGCGCGGCCATCCGCCGTGCGACCAACTCCCATCTCAGCCGTTCCTCGACCACAGGGGCAAGGGTCTCGTTAATCCTCGATAGTTGCACATTGCGACCGATGGCCCGTCCGTGGCGGTCGAGCAAGATCGCCACATTGCCGCAAACTAGCGCCGGCAACTTGATCGTGCGGAATTCAATGACTGGTCTTACCATTGCGTCTGACTTTCAGCTCCGTTCTCCCGCGCTGGGCCACCGTATTGCGCCGTGTCGCGCGATGGGCAGAGGGCGAGAAGTTAGTGCGATCGCACACATCTCGCCAACGTGCGCCAACGTGGGCGAACGTAGGCCAAGGCATGGCCATGCCCGCATGCACATAGCGATAGGCATGGACAAGTGAAGATGGGTAGGGAAGTAAAAGAAAAGAAGAAAGAGAGAGATGAGTTCTTCGTAGTTATTAGTATTCACCTTGTTCTTTCCTTTCTCTTGTTCTTCCTGATCTCTTGAATACCGGGCGCCCAATAACACGAAGAAGTATTTGGCATGAACACAGAGGCTGCGAAGAACTACGAAGAAGGTTGCTGGGTATGGACTGTGGCCACGTACCGCACGCGAGGCGCACCGCCTGTCGCCTCGCGAAGTTCGAGCACATCGCCGCATAGGAGCAGGGCTTCGAGGATCTCCGCCCGTTCGCGAGTCGTAAAAGCCCTGGTCTTGCCGTACAGTTCGGAGCGCGACAGCCCGCCTTGCCCTTGTTCATGGATCAGGCGCAGCACGCGCTTCCGCTTGGCGTCAAACGGGTTCTCGGCCACCCACTGGCTTGCCAACAGGATCATGCGCCTGGTGAGGTAGCGGCTCAGATCGCAGGCCCACTGGGCCGCCGGCAGGCCGATCGCCGGGTCTTCGTGGTTCTCGCTGCAGGCGTAAATCAGCGCCAGCTTGTGCGCCTTTTCGACCGCGCGCGTCCACAGCGTGCCCAGAGGCTCGCCCAGCGTGGCCTGAGCGGCCTCGGCCTCGGCATCCATCGCGTCGAACAAGTCAAACACCTCCTCGGTTGCTGGGATGACGCGAGGGACTGGGTTCTCGGCTGCCAAGTTGCCGCCCGGCTGGAATTCGGCCCACCATCGCGCGATGTCCACGATGGACGCCGGAACGGGCTGCATGGTAGGCCGTCGCTTGGGCACGTTTTCCGGCGGCGCCTCCATGATCATCACGCGGGACAGGAATCCGTCCGTGACGCTTTCCGTGGTGATTCCCTCGTAAAGCGACTGCGGCACGGTCGTCCCGTAGACGCAGGCATGCGGCTGGTGAATCAGGCGATTGCGCTTCGGATCGGCATAGGCGTCGCCCACGTACACCGAGGACGAGCTGGTGAAGAGCTTCATCAGGTTCGTGGCGATGTGGTACAGGTGGGGCGCGCGGCCGGGATCGCCGAGCGTCTTGAGCATGCGGCCGATCTCGTCGAGCTGGAACAGGACCGCCGGCTGCTTTTCCACAGCGCTGATCAGGCCGGCGTGACTTGCCAGCCCCTCTGGCCCGACCATTTCCGGCGCGCCGGCCAGGAAGATGATTTCCTTGTTGACCTGGCGCGCCCGCTCCTTGCCGCCGCCCGAAGGGCAGACGCCCAGGCAGTAGACGTTAGTGCGGGTGTTCATCTCGTCGCACACCTTGCGCCCGGTGAGCGTGCCCAGCAAGGCGATCGCGGCACCCAGCGCCAGCACCGGCTGCGGCCGGAAGGAGGTCACCAGGTTGTAGGCCATGACCTCGGCCAGGAAACCGGGAACGCCGAGCAGGTGCGCAGGGAACGGGCCAGGATCGGGGACGCCGGCGCGCGCAAGGGTTGCCAAGCCGCGGGTTGCCCGCAGCCGGGCCTCGATGTGCGAAAGATCGACGCCTTGGCAAGGATCGACCTGGCCGAAACCGTTATCTCGCAGGGCGCTGGCCGCTCTGGCGAAGTCGCCCTCATGCTCCAGCAGGCAGTAGACGGCAAATGGCGAGTAGGCGCGATGCGGCTCGAAGGGCGCCGCATTCGAGGAAAAGACATACAGAACGCCCTCCCGCAGGGTCGCGCTCCAGCCGCGATCCTTGCCAGGCCGGCGCCAGCATTCGTTTTCACCACTGCGGACACAGGTCCAGCCGTGGCGCTCCAGCAGGGCACGGACGTCGCCGCGATCGTTGAATTCGTCACCGGGACGGCCGGAGATCTCGCCCGAGAATGTGGCCGGCTCCACTGCCGGCACCGCCTCGTTGAGTGACCAGGCCGCTTCGACGAGCAGATTCCGCTCGGCTTCGGTGAGGACGGGCAGCGACTCGAAGCTGCCTCGCTCCAGCGCATAACCTGTCGTCGGATGGCACAGGAACAGTCCGCCCTCGCCACGGGTTTCGATTAGCGTACAGGTGACTTCGTAATGGTCGCCCACACGGCGGGGGCGGTAGCGCTTGCCGCTGATCGTGACCTCCGTCCCGTCGGGCGCAGCAACAATCCGCTGTGCCAGCTTGAGATTGCCAGGGACCGCCACTGCGCAGCGATAGACCACGTGCCGGCCGCCCGACTGCGATCGTTCGACAACCAGGCGATCGAGGATCTCGGGTGACTCGGTCGCCACTTGCTCGGCCCAGCGATCGAACAGCTCGCCGCCGTGATCGAAATCGATCATCTCCAGGTTGCCCGACACGGCGCCGGTGATGATGCACATCGGGCGCTGGCGACCAAACCAGCGGCCGACCTCCTCCTCGGTCGGTAGCCGTTTCTGATATTCCTTCCAGCCGGTGAGCGCGGGCCGCTTCTCGTTGCGAAAAGCGGGCAACACGCACAGACCGGCGCGGAGATAGGCATTAGCGATGTTAATCAATGGCCGACCTCCTGCTGGATGCGCTTGCGGTCCATGCCCGTGACCAGGGCCTTGCGGGCGTCATTAGACGGCTCGACCGGCCCTCCACAGCGTGGGCAGCGCACGCGCGAGCGGCGTTCGAGCCAGGAGCGGCGGATCAGGGCGCGGTGACCACAGTCGAGGCACCGCACCCAACATTTGGGATTCGCTGGCATGATGTGCCTCCAGGGTCAAAAGGGGATTTCGTCAGGGTTGTAACTGTTGGCCAGTTCGCCGGCCGGGGTCGCCTCGGGCATCGGCCCGAGTTCGTAATCGGTGACTCGCTCGTACTGTTCGCCGGCCACGGTGCGCACCGTGATCGCCTTGGTCGCGGCCAGGCCGCCGCCGCAGGCAATGTCGACTGCCCGCTCGGCCGTGTCGGGAACGGGATCGGGCGAGCGCCGGCGCCACCAGGCCACGGCCTTTTGCCGCGCAAAGCCCTCGTGCTCGATGCAGATCCATTCCGACTTGTACCGCTGCCAACCGACCTTGTAGTCGACACGCAGGGTTTTCGGCGCGCTGTCGTCGGCGCCGCGCTTGGTGTGGACGCTGTAGAAGACGTCTTGCACCTGGTAGACGGCCGTGGTGACCTGGCCCGAGAGGATCCCCGCTTCGCTGGGCTTGGCATCGTGCTTCTGCCGCTCGGGCGGCGGAAACTCGTAGCCGCAGTGCGGACAGTGGGCATAGCCGGCGGCAATGACCGCCTGGCACTGCGGGCATTCCTTGGCCGGGGCTTGGCCGTTGCCGGTGGAGTTCGGCTCGCGAACCTTGATCTCATCGACCGGCCCATGCCGAAGCACGTTTCCGCCAAAATCGAGCACAAGGCAATCGCGCTTGGTTGGAAACAGACGGAAGCCCCTTCCTACGCACTGATAATAGAGGCCCGGCGACAGCGTCGGCCGCAGCAGGACCACGCAGTCGATGTTCGGCGCATCGAAACCGGTGGTCAGCACATTGACGTTGCACAGGTATCTGAGGGCACCTTTGCGGAAACGCCCCAGCAGTTCGTCGCGCTCGGCTGTAGGCGTCTCGCCGCAGACGAACCCGCATTCCTGGCCGCTCATATCGCCAAGAACCCTGGCGATGTGCTGCCCATGCTTCACGCCCGAGGCGAAGATCAGCACCGACCGGCGATTGTGCGCCAGCGCCACGATCTCGGCGCAGGCCGCCGTGACCAAGTTGTCCTGATCCATCAGATCCTCGACCTCGCCCGGGATGAACTCGCCGCCGCGAACGTGCAGGCCGGCCGTGTCGACCTTCGCCCGGCCGGCCTTGGTCACCAGCGGGCACAGATAACCATCGCGGATCAACTCCCGCACCCCGACCTCGTAACAGATCGAGTTCAAGAATCCGTCGGGCGTGCAGATCGAGCCCGTCTTCATGCGGAACGGAGTGGCCGTAAAGCCGATGATCCGCAAGTGCGGGTTGATGGTGCGGGCGTCGGCCAGAAACTGCCGATACATGCCATCGCCTTCCTGGGGTATCATGTGACTTTCGTCGATGACCACCAGATCGAAGGCGTCCAGATCGCAGGCCCGGCGATAGACCGACTGGATGCCGGCGATGATCACGGCATGCTCGGTATCGCGCCGCTTCAGTCCGGCCGAATAGACGCCGAACTCCACGCCGGGGCAGATGACCCGCAGTTTATCGGCCGCCTGCTCGAGCAGCTCCTTGACGTGCGCCAGCACCAGCACGCGGCCATTCCACCGCGTCACGGCGTCCCGGCAGATCGTCGCCATGACCGGAGTCTTGCCGCCGGCGGTCGGAATGACCACGCACGGACTGTCGTCGTGATGACGCAGGTGCTCATAGACGGCATCAACCGCCGCTTGCTGGTACGGGCGAAGTTCCATCGTGCGAATCTCTCTCCGATCGTGCGATTTCGCGTTCGAGATACCAACGTGCCTTTTTGAGGTCTTCGAGGTAGCGTCCCTTGTGTGCCGCCCGGGCGACGTACTTGACGACGTTGCCCAGGTGGAATCCCAACTCCCACGCCTCGATGGCGTCGATGACTTCGAGCGATCCGAACGTGTAGTGCTGGGGATGGTTGATGACATCTGCGCTCACGGATGCTCCTGGGCTTTGATCAGTTGTGGTCGGGGTGTTCGCGGTAGAACGCCGCCATCTCGACGGTCACGCCCGGCAGGACGATGGGCCGCGGCCCGGCATCCCGCCCGTGCGCGGCCTCGCGCTGGAGCCGCGCGGCGATCTCGTCCAGTGCGGAGTTGGCGCCAGGTTCGCTGCCGATCGCCAGGACGGCGGTGATACGAATGGCGACGATGCACGTCTGGGTCATGTTGTCGATCCTTGGGGTTCGTGGAGCGGGCCGACCCGCACGATGGCGCAACCACCGTCGCACGGCTCGCACCGCCGAATGGCGAGGTCTGCGATCTGACTGTCGTCCTGGTAGACGCCGGCATGTTGCATCGCGTCGAGCGTGGCCTTGAGCGTGTTGTCCAAATCCCGCCGCCGCCGGTCCGGCGGATGCAGCAGCACTTCCACGGCAAGCTGCCCGAGTAGGGGCAGCCTCCCGCGAAGACCGCCGGTCCGCCGGACCGCGACCTCGACGTCCTGTCGAAACTTGCGTCCCTGCCGGCTGATGAGTGTGCGCGGCCCGACCCGGCGCCAGTAGTGATTGATCGACGGCGGGTAGGGCAGCGCGAACGTGAGCATCACGATCGTTTCCAAGGGGCCGAGTCGTTGGCCGCAGCGGGCTGCGGGGCAGTCGGCGGCGTTTCCTTCTTGGCGTAGCCCTTGATCTCGTTCGCCAGATCACCGGTGTCGGCGCGCTTGACGCACTTGACGTGGATCACCAACGGCATGTTGTGCAGCTCGACCGAGTCGTTGGGCGTCATGACGCCGACGGCGCGGCAGATAGCCGACAGCTCCGAGCGAGCTATGCTCATCGCGGTGGCGTTGGGGTTGTCCAGATTAAGCCTTGCCCAGAGAAAACGGCCTTTATGCGCGCCGTCGAGAACCTGGAAGGCCAGTTGCAGGTAACTGCCCGTGCCGGCCTTGTTGGGCTTGTATTCGCTGTCGGTGATCAGGGCCAGGTACTTGCCGGCCGGGATCGCCTCGAAGTTGGTCGTCGGTTCGACCTGGTTTGCATCGAATCCATGCAGATCAGCCATGTTGGGTTTCTCCTTGCGGTTGCTGGTTGAAAAGGGCCGCCATGAACCCTGCCCACGACAGCGGCAGGTCATCGACGAGCCCGTAACGGTTCTTGGCGATGCACGAGGGCCCGCCGACGGTGCGGAGGATCCGCTCGCCGCCGTCCTTGCCGACGGGGTGCGCGATGGTCCGCTTACGGTTGAATCCGGCATCTTCGCTCTGGGTGCGGATCTTCCGCGTGGCGAAGAGCACGGCGTCGCTCCACTCGGTCAGAAGCGCCGCAGCGTGCTTATGTAGCCGCGGGCTGTAGCGATCGTAGGGCGAGGATTCGGGATCCTCGAACTTCTCGACCTTCGTGTGCGCGATCAAGAGCACGACCATGCCGCGGCTGCTGCGCAGAATGTTGAGCTGGTTCACAACCTCGCGCCAATAATCGACGGCATGTGAATAGCCGCGGGCATATCCCCCATCGGCCTTTTCAATATTCTTGACGCCCGAATCGATGCACACCCGGTCCCAGATCAGCCGCTCGAGCCAGTCCAGCGAATCGATGACGACCGACTCGTAGTCGTGCTTTTCGGTGCGGAGTTCGGCCAGGGCGCCGGCCACGTCCTCGTAACTGCCCGCCAAGGGGAACTTGTCGCAGGGGATCTCATCAAGGCCGTCTTCGGTCTGGATGAAGATCGGTTTGGGTGCTTCCGAAGCGAAGGTCGACTTGCCGATCCCCTCGGTGCCGTAGACCAGCACGCGGGGCGGCATTGGGGTCTTTCCGCGCTGAATGCGCGCGAGCATGCTCATAACTGGTTCTCCTGAAATTAAGGTTTGTGGATGGATATGTGGTGCCGGGCCGGAGACGAATAGGGGCGGTTGAAAAGATGGTGCGTCGCGCCAAACGGTGGCCCTCCTTACGTCTCCGCGGCCGGGCACGCGTTGACGCGACGCACCTTGAACGACGTCTCTCCGAACTCCCGCAGCACAAGGCCGGTGAAGGCCCGCACGATGACGTCGCCCACGTCCGTGGTGCCGTCGACGATGATCGTGCGACGAGGTTCGTCGACGAAATAGCCGAAGCCCAGACGAACGCTGGCCTGGCCGAGCAGCCCTTCCGCGGCGAAACCCGCCAGCAAAAGGGTCTGCTCGGCTTCAGCGAGCGAAACGTCCTCGTCGAACACGAAGCGATACACGTCGGTGGTCATCGTTTGCTCCCAACTGGCAGTGTCATGGTCGTCCCTTAATGACTTATGCCAATCGAGGAGTTCGCTGTCCGCTTTCTTCAGTTCGCTTCAAAGCCGGCCTGCTCGAAGAACCCGCGGATCTCCCGAATCTTGTGCCGGACCTGGCGCCGAGATTCACCCAGATCGCGGGCCACTGAGGTGACCGTGCCGGCCATCAGCCGGCGGCACATCTCCTGAAGATTGGTCGGCATCGTGCCAACGGCCTCGGCAACCGCCGCGGCTTCTTCCTGGAGCGCAGCCTCGCGGCGGGAATCCACGCCTGTGCGACGATGAAGATCCTCGGGAAGGATCGCTTCGCATGCGGGAATGCGCTCGCCTTCCACCATCATCAAGGTGGATTCCAGAGATTGGGTTGTAACCCGACCGGCGCGCTTCAGACGCCGGCGATCCCGCAGGATCATGGCCACGCACGAATTGACGACGCGGTCGATGAAGGTGTCGAGAGAGGCCCGGCCGGAATCGAAATGATCGGCCTGGCCGAGCAGGTGCAGGAACATCTCCTGCTTCAGGTCTTCCTCATCGGACCGGTTGAAGCCGGCCTTGCGGCAGATCTGCCGCGCCTTGATTGCGATGAGTTTCTGGGCGTAACCGTTGAGAACGTCGTTCCGTTGCGCATTGCGCATACAAGCCTCCGTGACCGGAGGCTGCGAACTGCGGCATCCACCAGAGGGGTGGAGAGCGATGTGTTGCAGCGTGCCGCTGCGAACCTACACAAACGCGATTGACTGCCGAGTTATGTGCCTCACGGCCACGGACGAGGCGCCACAACTCATGTGGCATTGCCACAAACCGTGTGGCACTCTGCGCCACGGCAGCGGAGGCTACGTCAGCCAGTCGATAGAACTCGGGGGCGCGTAGCGAAAAACCTGCCCCGAGGAGATGGCGGCCAAGAGGTGGCGGCCGAGGGATGGGTGATTGGATTCGATGTCTTGGATCGCCCGTGTAACAGCCATAGAAACCGATTTCCGGACCTTTTCGGCATCGGTGCGTTCACGTTTTCGGCCGCCAAGGCCGGCGGCACTGGATAGTTCAGCGGTTAGCTGTTCCTTTTCCGTTTCCAGCCGCTCAATCTGCGCGAAGTCGTTATTCTCTTTCGCTTCGGACAGGTCGTCCTGAAGTTGCGCATAGCGATTCCGGTAGTTATCGCGGGCCTCGTCGTCGAGCATCTTCCCTGAGGAACCCGAGGCAATCAGAGGGTCGATTCCGGCACGGGCGGCCAGGAGGGAGACTGCGGGGATATCACGATCAGGCTCCGATAGCATACGCGCAATGTATGCCAGACCTGCCAAATCCTTCATGTGGACAGTCTGGCCGTCGAAGGTCAGCTCCCAGAACTGGCCGCGAAGTCGGAACGTGTTGGCCGTCGGCCCCAGGTCGGTGCGCAATGAAGAGCGAACACGAGCGGCGTCGAGCTGGAAGCCAGCGGCGTCAAATAAGAATGCGGACTCCAGGGGCAGAACGGCCGCGAGACCACTTGGCTCATCCGAGGGGAATCCCGCTGTGATCAGCACCGTCTTGTCCAGCGGGCACGATCGCCCCAGCTGCGCCGTGAGGTCTGCAAGGTCGTTCTCCCCCGCAATGACGAGAACGACGCCGAACGCCGCGCCGGCGATCGCGATCTCCCCCAGCCGCCAAGCGGCATTGCGGACGATCACCTCTGCGGCGGTGCCGTTCTTGATCGCCGCGGCCAGCAATGCTACCAGCCGATCGACATTCAATTTCCATTGTCGCAGCCGATCGGGATGGACCGATACCCAGCCGCCCTCCGGGCAACGAATGAAAAGACCCGGCTTGCGACCGGCCACGGGGACACGGGAAACCTCTTCCACATGCCCCTCGTAGCAGTTGTCGCACACAACGTGAGTGGCGGTCCGCGCCGGCGTCAGCACGTTCATCTCCACGAGGACGCCGCGCAGACCTTCATCAATCGCGCCGAAATCATCGGCGGCAAGTAGGGCGCCGGGCGTTTCAAGAAGCCGCGCGAGCAAGTTCAGGAGTTCCGGCACGATCCAATCCCCACAGTTTGAGGTATTTTTCGCCAATTTGCCGCATCCGCTCCGGCTTACTCTTCAGGTTGCTCGAATTCGGATGCGACACCTCGAACGACAGCGATTTCGGCTGCCCGTCTTCCTGCTGGTCAAAGGCGAACTTCAATCCCACCTGGGTCACGTTCACGATGGACGTCGGGAGCCGCTTGTGGTCCAGGTACTTTTCCATCATGTCGTAAATGTCGCCAGTGTCGGCCTCGGGATCGGCTTCCAAGGTGATTCGCCGGCGGGGCATGCCTTTGATCGAAAGGCGGATCTTGCGCACCCGCACGCTTTCGATCCCATCCTCCGGGTCCGTGGGGAACTCGAAACCGCGGCTGACCAGGCCGTTCAGCTCGTAGGGATGCGAATTCCGATCCTCAGGCCCGATCTCCGCATCGAGAATCACGCGGCAGAAAATTTCCTGCAAGGGCTCGTTCACCTTCTTGCCACCCCGGGCAAACAACTCCAGGGTGCCATGCTCCCGGTGGTAGACCAGCACCAACTCGAAGGCTCGGCGCTCGGGCGTCCGCGCGAAGCGGCCAGCGGTGTCGAGATTGATGTAGGTGTCCGCATAGTCGTCGAGGTACGCGAAGAAGTAGTCCGAGCCGCAGGCGCGAACGTAATGGTCGATCTTGCAATAACGGCCTCGAGCCTGGGATGCCATGAAAAATGCCGAGAACGCCTCCTCCAATTCCTGGATCTTCGCCTCGCCCACATGGGGCCTCTTGGCGGGAATGTCGATCCGCTTGACCCAGTAGCGCCCGCGCGACATCGTGTCGGCCCGCGCAAATCGCACGGCGGCCTCCCAGACATCGCGGGCCTTGATATAGGTCCACACCGCCTTGTCGTGCCGGCTGTCGTAACCTTCGATGTCGTCGACCAGCTCTTGATTGTTCTGACGGATCGCCTCCTCAATGATGGCCCGCAACCCGTCTTCGGTGGCCATCTCGTGGACTTCCTGCAGGACAAGTTCGATGGTCCGGCGATCGGCCTCGGGCAGCGCCTGCCAGGCATCGAAGATCTCATTGACCTGGGTCTGCTTCAGGTCGTCCCAGGGAATGTCCAATTCATGTTCGTGGACCTGGAACAGGTCATTCAACAGATGATGTGAGGTTTGCCGGAGAACCTTCTTCGGCTCGAAATTGTGCGCCATGGTCATATCCTTTCATGAATGGCATGAGTTGAACTGAAAAGTCGCTACATAAAACACCGCCGTTCAATCGAACAGCGACAGATTAACCGCACTTCCGATCTCCTTTGGTTGAAGGATGATAGGTAATGGCTGCGGAACACCCGCGGCCCGTTTCGGTCATTGGGTCGTTGGACGAGGCATGATCGCCAGCGCACGGCCGTAAGGCCACCTGCGCCAAGAGCGCAAGCGGGCTGACCGAAAACTGGCCGATGGAAACGCGAGAACGCTAGCCCCACGCGTCCGTATTACTGGCGGACGCGCCTCGTCTCAGGGCCGGCTTTTTGCGGTAATGAAGGGCGATTCTCCGACTGAGCGGCCTTGAAACGGGGTCGGCCGCGAAGTTCCCCGGAGCCCGGCAGTCCCGGCACCGGAGTGCATCCTGGCAGGAATCTCCCACCGGACGCGCCTATACACCTAATTTGCCTATGGTAGCACAGCCAGCATTTCCGTCAAGAGCCGGATTGGGCCATGCACATGTTTATCACTAAGTCGTGGAAGTGTAAGAGGTTGCGACATTCCACCCCGGATTTTGCTTTAGTGGATTATCGGTCGATGCATTGCGGTGGCCGACGACGCCAGACAGGAAGAATGCGAACCGGAATGCGGATTGCGCGCGGAATTCCACAGATTCGGGGGGGGCTATCGCCGAAATGCAGACTTTGCTAGACTTGGGAGGATTCCAGCCGGTCCTGCGAAAAAGGGATGCGAAATGACACAAAGATTGACAGAATACGCTCTTACGGCCGAAGCGGCAGAGACTCTTGGCGTATCCCAGAACACGCTTCGGGCCTGGGCCAGGGCCGGCAAGATTCCCATGTACCGGAATCCGGCCAATGGCTATCGGCTATTTCGACAGGCGGATCTGGAGGAGTTCTTACGCAAGACCGCTCGGCCAGTGAAGCCAACGTCCAGCAGGAAAGCTCGATAGACGGGGCAAGCTCGAATCAAAACAGGACCGAACCCATCATGGCAAATCCCTTCTTCGAGCATCCGATTCTCAATTCACCCTACACATGTCCCGGCCAACATTGGGAGTTGGACGACCAGGGGCAGCCGACGCAGAAGATTGTTGACATTCGTCGCCGCGCCGACTTCATCACGCCGATTCCCAAGCCGAAGAAACGTAAGGGCAAGTCGAGTGCCCAGCAGACTCTCGTTTTCGACGAGGGACTTGGGCTCTCGACCAAGGAGCAACAGTACGATGCGACCTCGATCATCAACGAGGTCCGTGGCCATGTTGATCAATGGCGAGCGTGGCCCAATCCCAGCGATTGGCAGGTCACTCCCGAAACGGCCCGGCTGCTTCAGCACTGGCGACACCATAAGTTCGCCGGCGTCCGACCCTTCTTCTGTCAAGTCGAGGCCGTCGAGACCGCCATCTGGCTCACCGAGGTTGCTCCGCATTCAAAGGCCGGCAAGCGTTTGCTCGAGCATCTGGCCTCAGCCAATCGCGATGCCAATCCAGAACTAATGCGTCTTGCATTGAAGCTGGCAACAGGCGCAGGCAAGACCACGGTCATGGCGATGCTGATCGCTTGGCAAACTATCAACGCTGTCCGGCGACCGGGAAGCAAGAATTTCACCCGCGGCTTTCTCGTTGTCACGCCTGGCCTCACGATCAAAGATCGCTTGCGCGTCCTCCAGCCCAACGATCCCGACAGCTATTACGGGGATCGTGAACTTGTTCCGAACGACATGCTCGAGGACATCAGCCGGGCGAAGATCGTCATCACCAACTACCATGCCTTCAAATTGCGTGAGCGGATCGATCTTTCCAAGGGTGGTCGCCAACTTCTGCAGGGCCGGCGCGGCGACGAACTCGATACGCTCGAAACCGAGGGGCAGATGCTCCAGCGGGTCATGCCCGATCTGATGGGCATGAAGAACATTCTCTCGTTGAACGACGAGGCACACCACTGCTACCGTGAGAAGCCTAAGGAAGCCGACGACGAAGACCTCAAGGGCGACGACAAGAAGGAAGCCGAGAAGAACAACGAGGCTGCACGCTTGTGGATTTCGGGGCTTGAAGCGGTCAATCGCAAGCTCGGCCTGTCGCGCGTGATGGACTTGTCCGCAACGCCGTTCTTCCTGCGGGGATCGGGCTATGCCGAAGGGACTCTCTTCCCCTGGACAATGAGCGACTTCTCGCTGATGGATGCCATCGAATGTGGCATCGTGAAGCTGCCTCGCGTGCCCGTTGCTCAGAACATTCCTGGCGACGAAATGCCGATGTTCCGTAACCTGTGGGAAAACATCCGAGCCGACATGCCGAAGAAGGGTCGCGGCAAGAACGAGGAACTCGACCCTCTGAAACTGCCGACCCGACTGCAAACCGCCCTGCAAGCGCTCTACGGCCACTACGAGAAAACCTTCAAGCTCTGGCAGGATGCAGGGATCAAGGTGCCCCCCTGCTTCATCATCGTCTGCCAGAACACCTCCATCTCGAAACTGATCTACGACTACATCTCCGGCTTTCATCGAAAGAACGAGGACGGTTCCAGCACGCTCGAAAACGGCCGGCTGGCTTTGTTCCGCAACTTCGATGAGACCACGGGCAACCCACTGCCACGCCCCAATACGCTGCTCATCGACAGCGAACAACTCGAAGCCGGCGATGCCCTCGACGATAACTTCCGCAAAATGGCGTCGGACGAAATCGAACGATTCCGCCGCGAGATTGTCGAACGTACAGGCGACGCCCGAGCGGGCGATAATATCACCGACCAGGAGCTGCTGCGGGAGGTCATGAACACCGTCGGCAAGGCGGGGCAACTTGGCGGCTCGATTCGCTGCGTGGTTTCCGTCTCGATGCTCACCGAAGGCTGGGACGCAAACACGGTCACGCATGTGCTGGGCGTGAGGGCATTCGGCACCCAATTACTGTGCGAGCAGGTGATTGGCCGCGCTCTGCGGCGGCAGTCTTACGACCTGAACGAAGAGAACCTGTTCAACGTGGAGTATGCCGATGTGTTCGGCATTCCATTCGATTTCACGGCCAAGCCGGTTGTCGCCCCGCCTCAACCACCCCGCGAAACGATCCAGGTGAAGGCCGTCCGACCCGAGCGCGACGCCCTGGAGATTCGCTTTCCCCGCGTCGAAGGCTACCGCGTCGAACTTCCCGAGGAGCGACTATCGGCCGAGTTCAACGACGACTCGATCCTGGTGCTCACGCCCGATATCGTGGGCCCCTCGATCACACAGAATTCCGGCATAATCGGCGAATCGGTCAACATGAGCTTGGAGCATCTCGGCGACATGCGACCTTCCACGCTTGTGTTCCACGTCACCCAGCGTTTGCTCTACACCAAGTGGCGAGATCCCGGCGAAGAACCGAAACTCCATCTCTTCGGCCAGCTCAAGCGCATCACCAAGGAATGGATCGACACCTGCCTCGTCTGTAAGGGGGACACGTATCCGGCGCTCCTCATGTACCAGGAACTCGCCGACATGGCTTGCAATCGCATCACCGCGGGGATCACTCGCAAATTCAGCGGCGAGCGTCCCATCAAGGCTTTGCTCGATCCGTACAACCCCACCGGCTCGAC
>Ga0118677_10003869_pt1 | contig 27794 bp, 26 predicted proteins | sample AliMusrvi5mmetaG_FD_86154 | JGI IMG/M metagenome (GOLD analysis project Ga0118677, IMG submission 86154) | reverse complement strand
AAGCGCTTAGCGCAAGCTACAACAGTGTTAATGGTGCCCGGAAGAGGACTCGAACCTCCACACCCTAAGGCACATGGACCTGAACCATGCGCGTCTACCAATTCCGCCATCCGGGCAATTTGTGGCTTTCGCCATTTGAATCTCAAGCGCGTTGGATAATATATTAAAGGTAAGCTTTGTCAATGACAAAAAATAATCACCATAAAAACAAAAGACATACCGATCCGCATGCGGATCGTGAAGCCAGTCTGTATGAAACGCCACTACCTAGTCGCGAACTCATATTAACGACCATGGGCGAGCAGGGCGTGCCCTTAAGCGTTGAAGAGCTGTATACCATACTTGAGATTTCGGACGAAGAACGAGATATTTTCAATCGTCGCCTAAACGCAATGGAGCGTGAAGGTCAGATCATTAAGAACCGCAAAGGCGCTCTGTGTATCGCCGATAAGCTCGATTTAATTGCGGGGGTCGTGCAAGGTCACCCTGACGGGTTCGGCTTCTTGATTCCAGACGATAAAACCAAAGTAAGCGGTGACGATGTATTTTTAAGTCCAAAAGAAATGTCACAGGTCATGCATGGCGACCGTGCGATGGTGCGTATTAGCGGGCTAGATCGACGCGGTAGACCTGAAGGTAAATTGGTTGAAGTGTTAGAACGTCGTACGCAAAAACTCGTCGGACGTGTGGTGCATTCTACTGGTGTGACGATTGTGGCCGCCGAAGATAAGCGCATCAACCAAGATATTTTAATTCCCTACAATATGGATATGCAGGCCAAGCCTGGTCAAGTTGTGATGGTGGAGTTGACCGAGCAACCATCAGCTCATGCTAAACCTATGGGTAAGGTGGTTGAAATTCTAGGTAACTATGCCGATAGCGGTATGGAAATTGAAATTGCGCTACGTAAGCATAATTTACCTTATGAATTTAGTCCGGCTGCAGTGAAATTGGCTGAATCCTACCCAAAATTAGTCCAAGAATCCGACTTTAAAGGTCGCATTGATCTTCGTGAACTACCACTCATTACCATTGATGGCGAAACGGCACGTGACTTTGATGATGCTGTGTTTGCCGAGCAGCAAGGCAAAGGCTGGCGCCTAGTCGTTGCAATCGCGGATGTTAGCTTTTATGTCAAGCCGCAAGATGCTTTGGATAAAGGTGCATTCGAGCGCGGTAACTCGGTCTACTTCCCACGTCGCGTGATCCCGATGTTGCCAGAAGCCTTGTCCAATGGCTTATGTTCATTAAACCCTGAAGTTGAACGCCTATGCATGGTGTGTGATATGCAGGTCGATGGCGCTGGGGTAGTCAAACAGTTTAAGTTTTATCCGTCTGTGATGCGTTCAAAAGCACGCATGACCTATAACCAGGTGTTTGAAATCTTACAGAATCCAGCTGCTGAACTGGCGTTAGAGTATGCATGGTTGGTGCCGCATTTAAATGATTTATATAGTGTTTATCAGTTGATGCTGTCACAACGTGAAAAGCGTGGTGCGATTGAGTTTGAAACAACTGAAACCATCATGATGTTTAACGAGCAGGGCAAAATTGACGAGATTGTGCCAAGCTTCCGAAACGAAGCGCATAAGCTGATTGAGGAGTGCATGCTAGCAGCCAACGTCTGTGCGGCTGACTTTCTAGCGGCCCATGAGCATCCTGCCCTGTACCGCGTACATGAAGGCCCTACGCCAGAGAAATTAGAAGCCCTTCGCACTTTTATGGGTGAATTTGGGTTTGGTGTGGGTGGCGGTGATTCACCGCACGCTAAAGACTATGGCAAGCTCATTGATCGCATTAGAGAGCGACCAGATGCACAGTTATTGCAAACCGTATTACTGCGTTCAATGCAGCAAGCGGTGTATAGCCCAGATAACCTAGGCCACTTTGGTTTAGCTTATGAAGCTTACGCCCACTTTACATCACCTATCCGTCGTTATCCTGACTTACTCATCCATCGGGCGATTAAGGCGGTCTTAAATGGCGATCGATATAAAGCAGGGGATTGGTCTCAGTTAGGCGAGCACTGCTCAATGACTGAGCGTCGTGCGGATGATGCCACCCGTGATGTCACCAATTGGCTCAAATGCTTTTATATGCAAGATAAGATTGGTGAGGTGTTTGAAGGTACGGTTGCGGCCGTGACAAGTTTTGGCTTATTTGTGGCTTTAGATGGGGTCTATGTGGAAGGGTTGGTCCATGTCACGGAGCTCGGTAACGATTACTTCCATTTTGATAAAGCGCGCCATGAAATGACGGGCGAGCGCACTGCAGTGCGTTATCGTTTAGGCGATCGACTGACGATTAAAGTCGTGCGTGTGGACTTAGAAACCGCTAAAATTGATTTTACTTTAATCAATAAAAACAAGTCATTAGAAGAGGGTGATGAGAGCGGTTCTAGAAGTAAGAGTGCTGCGCCTAGATTGGGTGAAAAACCAAGCGCACGTCCTGCATGGGAAAAATCTAGTCCCGCAAAGTTTGGTGCAGGAAAATCAACGCCTAAATTTGAAGGTAAATTTGGCCATAAACCTCCTAAGAAATCAGACGCGAAACCAGGTGGCAAGCCTGCTGGTAAATCGACTGGCAAACCGAAGCCAGGTAAGTCTAAAAAACGCTAGAACTAACAAAATAACAAAAATTAACTAAGGTAATAAAATGAGCGATGCCCGTATTCTATTTGGCTTTCATGCCGTATTAAGCCGTTTGCGCCAACACAGCGCCAGTGTGCAAGAGATTTTGATTGACCGTGATCGCCTAGATGCTCGGATGAAAGATCTACTTAAAATGGCTGAAGCCCAAGGTGTGCGTACGATGCAGGTGGATCGTGACCGCTTAGATGGTATGGCTGGGATGAATGGACGCCATCAGGGCGTCATTGCACGCGTAGTGGATACACCTATTCCTTACAAAGATATCCATGATATTTTGGAGTCTGATTTAACGGAGCCGCCATTTTTCCTAATTTTAGATGGCGTGGAAGATCCTCATAACCTAGGGGCTTGCTTACGTGTGGCCGATGCCATGGGTGTGCATGCGGTGATTGCTCCTAAAGACCGTGCTGTGGGTCTGAATGCCACCGTCCGTAAGGTGGCCTGTGGCGCGGCTGAAACCGTACCATTTATTGCGGTGACCAATTTAGCGCGTACGATTCGTGAGCTCAAAGAAGCTGGCGTGTTTGTGGTGGGGACGACTATGGATGCGCCTGGCGACTTGTTTAGCACCAAGCTTGATGGCCCGCTTGCTATTGTATTAGGGGCTGAAGCGGATGGTATCCGCCGTCTAACAGCTGAAACGTGTGATGCCTTGGTCACAATCCCGATGTTTGGTTCGGTCGAAAGCTTAAATGTGAGCGTGGCTAGCGGCATCTGCCTGTACGAAGCTAGGCGTCAGCGTAACTTGAAGTTACCCGTCTAAGCGTTAAGTCTTAAACCATCGCTAGGGGCGGTTTTTAATACCGCGTAGGGATGGCTAGAAAACGCGTGACGACTTAAGCGAGTTTTAGTGTTTTGAGGGTGCGATTGCGCACCTGATGCAATAAATCTGCGTTCTCAATCAATGACTCGCCGTAGCTTGGTACGAGTTGTTGCATTTTTTTCTGCCAAGCAGCATCTTTCATTCTGCCCTCAAAACAGCGTTCAAGTACATGGATCATGGCTTGTACGGAGACAGAAGCGCCAGGGGACGCACCTAATAGCGTGGCGAGCGAACCGTCTTTTGAGGTCACAAGCTCCGTACCAAATTCTAACTTACCCCAATTCTTGTCGCATTTCTTAATGATTTGGACGCGTTGGCCTGCGTTGGCTAAATGCCAGTCTTTACCTTGCGCTTGCGGTAAAAAGTCGTGGAGTGCCTTCAAGCGTTGCTTCTGTGTTTGAAATACCTCACCCAACAGATACTTAGTCAGAGCCGTGTTATGTCGACCGACGCTCAGCATCGCTTTGATGTTATTGGGTTTGACCGATTTAACAAAATCTAATAGTGAGCCCTGCTTCAGAAAGCGCGTCGTAAAGCCCGCAAATGGTCCAAATAGTAAGGCCGGCTTGCCGTTTATCGTGCGAGCGTCAAGATGGGGTACTGACATAGGCGGTGCGCCAACAGCTGCTTTGCCATATACCTTGACGTTATGCTGCTTAACGATCTCAGGATTATTGCAAATCAGCCACTGACCACTGACTGGAAAGCCACCATAGCCATCACTTTCCGGGATGTTGGCTTTTTGTAATAAGGGTAGGGCGCCACCACCTGCACCAAGAAACACAAATTTTGCATTGATGGTTTTGCTGTGTCCGGTGCTCTTATCTAATACAGCCACATGCCAGCTGCCTTTAATTTTTGTGAGCTTTCGGACGCGGGCATTGTTTATTAGGTGAAAGCCTGACTGCGCCTTAAGATGAATCACCATATGCCTCGTCAGTGCGCCAAAATCCACATCCGAGCCATGAGGTACATAGGTAGCCGCTAACTGCTCGTTTGGCTTACGTTTTGCCATCATTAACGGCATCCACGCTTTGAGTTGGGCTAAGTCTTCGCTATATTGCATTTCAGCAAAAAGAGGGTGCTTTTGAAGTAATGCATGGCGCTGTTTTAAAAATGCGACATTTTTATCCTGCATCACAAAACTTAGATGCGGCGTTTTATTGATAAATGCATTAGGCGCCGGGAGTGCGTGGGTTTCAACAAGGTGCGACCAAAATTGCAATGACACTTCATAGGCGGCGTTAATTTCTAAGGCGCGTTGAATAGATACGCTGCCATCAGCCGCTTGTGGTGTGTAATTAAGCTCACAATAGCCTGCGTGACCAGTACCGGCGTTATTCATGGCCGCCGAGCTCTCTAAAGCCACTTCTGACAATTGCTCGATCATCGTGATATTAAGTGAGGGGTCTAATTGGCTAAGCAGCATCCCCAGCGTGGCGCTCATAATGCCGCCACCGACCAGTAACACATCTGTTTCTAAGTTCTTCATATTGAGGCCTAATTTTGTGGCGCTATTATAAAGGCTAACGCATTTAGTCGAAAATATTATCTAGGTATAATCGCAATTAAAACTTGACTTAATGACCATTGTTATTATGAATGAACATTGCTCCACATTAACTGTGGATAACTTTGTGCATAGCTTGGTCATAAATCTGTAAGAGGGCGTTCTATAAGGCTTTTTAGAAAACGCTTAAATTTTAAACGATTAAAAATTGATTTATAATCAATGGCTTATATAGATAGTGCTGGTTTGTGTCAATTGTTACAATAGTTAACATATTACTTTAACAGGTGTGCATAAAGCCGATATTTTTGTCTAAGGAATTAGCCCTTAGTGCCTTGGTAATAAACGATTTACACTCTTTTTAAGTCAACAATAAAACCCTGATTTTAGATACTTTTTTTAAGTTTTTAAAAATTAATTTGATATAAATTTTCGTTTTATATCAGCGCTAAATATCAACAATGGTTTTGCCAATTGGAGCAATAGCAATGGCGGCTAATTTAAGATGTTGCAGTCCGAAAGGAATGCCAATGATTGTGATGAAGCAGATTGCTGCCGAAAGCAGATGGCCAATCGCCAACCACATGCCTGCAAATAGAAACCACAGCACGTTGCCGAGAGTCCCCAAACTACCTGTCCCTATATCATCTTGATAGGTGACTGATTTGCGGCTGACGGCTTGTTTGCCAAACGGCATAAAGGCAAACTGGCCAATCACAAAGCATGCCTTGCCCCAAGGGATGCCGATAATCGAAATATAGGCGAGCACACCAGCAATCCACCAGCCTAGACCCATGACGGCGCCCCCTAAAAAGAACCAAAACACATTCCCAATCAAACTCATACTCGCCACTTCTCTCTAGGTTTTAATGAAAATCTATTTTACCGCGCCATTCAGGCGTTTTTAGGCTAAATCATTAAAATTTTTTTGTGCAATCTTGCTGGAATACCCTCAAACATTGGGCGGAATAGGGTGAAAACTGTTAGAATCAGTGGCTACTTTTTAGCAGCTTGGTTGGCACGCTTAGGCTATTTAATGCTTAACGTTCAACTGTTCCTAGGCTGACTTCGTATTAATGAATCGCAACATAAGGGGGGGATGATGAAAGATTACTATGCTGTTTTAAGCATCGCCTCAACTGCGAGCGTTGATGAAGTAAAGACTGCCTATCGAAAGCTCGCCTCGCAACTGCACCCAGACAAAAATGCTTCGAGGGAAGCACCTGCCATGTTTAGGCGGGTACAAGAAGCCTACGAGACACTTTCAGATCGTGAAAAACGCCAGGTGTATGACGAAAACCGCAGGCGCAGCTTGCTAGACAGCCCGATTGATACCGCCCGTGAAGTCTGGCAATCCTATATAGATGGAGTTTTAAAATAATGAGAATATCCCGCTACTTTACCGATTTAATGGCGACTTACATTGCCGAAGTCGATGATCTTAAAACCGATTCAGGTGGCAGTGATGTCTTGAATGCACGACTTAAAGACAAACGTAGCCAGTTGTTCGATCTAATGCCGATGATGGAAACGAATCCTGAGATGGTGGCAGTGATTTTCCATAAAAGCATCAGCATTAACAACGCAAAGACGCTATTAAGTTATTTAGATAAAGAACCCGCTCAATTTCCAACCTGGGCGTCCGTATCCAGCAGTGTGACCTTTCAGCCGTGGGCGGCAGAGTATGTCGCTACGCTAGAAAACAGTGATGGCGGTGAAGAGTTCTTACTGACTGCTGTGATGCTTGAATATTTACTAGGTCGTTATGACGTCAGTGAAGAACATGCCAATGATCGCGATGATGAAGCGTCGGACGACGACGATGAAGATTCTCCTGATTTGGCTGAAGCAGGCGGCGAATGGATGACTGAGCAAGGTTTTGATAGCCACCAGTAAGCTTAATATTACACGTATTGGAATAGATAATGACGCATGCATTAGTGGTACAAGCGAGTACGCTGATTCAATCGGGCGATATCGTTAGGGCTGAAGAACTCCTAACTGCCTTGGTTGAAACCGATGGCGATCACGCATTGATTGAAGTTTTGGATGAAATGGCCCCTAAAGATCTGCTAGCGGTCATTCGTGAGTACGACGCTTCTAAGCAATCGATTTTGAGTCTATTAATTACGCCTGAGCAATTTGCACGCGCAGTAGTACTAGACAGACTTTACGGCGATATCCGCCATGAACATCTGCGCGGCATGTTTAACGCCGTGTTGTTTCGCGAAGATGCGGATGCGGGCGAATTTATTAATGCTATTGCTGAACTTGAGTTTGGCTATGAGGCTATTGCAGATTACCTATCAGACCGTGCTGAAGAGATTGTGGGCGTGTTTAATGCGATTGATACTGAAGAGCTTTCCCGCGCTGAAATTAGTGATCATGACTGGAAAGAAGTTACTTGGTTGCTTAGACACGATCATGAAGACATCTATGAGAACGTGTTATTGCTTTTAAAAGCCAAGATAGCAGCGCGCGAAATGGCAGAAGCAGCCGAACTTGAGTTAGAAGAAAACGAAGATGATGGCATGGTGCAATCTAAGCCTGTTGAAAAAGAAGACATCGACGATGATGAAGATTCAGCCATCTAGTCACGGCGTTGACACTTAGCAAAATAATGATGCCCTCATCACAACAATCCCTATCGGCCTATGAAAATGGGCCTTACCTTGAAAAAGCCTTGCGCTATGCGGTAGAGCATCAAGTCTTAAACCAGGAGAGCCTCACAGCCATCATCAATGATGCATCTACAGGTTCAGTGCAAATCGCCGAATACTTTGGTAATTCTTCGCATTTACGCCAACATCTAGAAGATGCTAAAAATAAGATGGTGAGCTTAGTAAGTCTGTATTTAGAACACACCTGTGACGGCGATCTTTTTCAAGCCGCGCAGCTACTCAAAGACAAGCCATTTCGCGCATTGTCCCGTGGTGGCTCACAAATGCTCAAAACTTTGTATGCTCTGCCAGAAGACCATTACTTTGGTTCACCGCGTTTAGAATCAGAAGCCGAGTTTCTTAAAAAGCAGTTAACCAAGGGTGTAACGGTTGCTAAGTATCGAAAGCACTTAGAAGACGGCGCACTCACTAAACTTAAGCTCAATTTCGCGACTTGGTTATTAAAACAAATGGGCGCTAAGATTAGCGCGTTTAGCGAATTGCACGCGCCAGTTGAGCATGTTATCCGGACGTGCATATTATCGTTAGCCTACGGCGCTAAAAAAGCGGTTAGCAAGGGTGTCAACTACCCCGATGAAAGCGCTTTGTTTGAAATTTTTAGTGCCATCAGAAAAGAATGGGGATTTTTAGGGGATGTCACTAGCTCCAAGAAGTTTTTAAGTGATATTCCTGCTGAGTTTAATGAATACGCACTACAAACGCTTGCCAGTATTGAAGAGGATGATATCCCGAAAATAATGAATGCCTCAATCGCATTACAGGCGACTTTTGATCAACTGAAAGTGGCCCAATATTTTTTCTTATACAACCCGATGGATGCGGTCAGCAAGTTTGATCAAATGCAGGCCGACGAGTGGTTCTCAATGACAGGTGGTAATGAAGACGATGCTTCGTTGTTAACCTTACTGCTCTGCAGTGCTGCAGGAATTAAACCGAAAACGACTCTCAAGGCAAGTGATGCAAAGAAAGCTGTCTTAGCAATTCGCACGCACGGCATACTTGAAGATGAAGTGTTGAACCTAATCAGTCAAGCACCGCACGATGAGATTGATCAATTAACAGCCTTGTGGCAAGATTTTATTGAAGAGGCTAGTCCGTATTTCCAAGATAGCAGTGATGATAAGTTAGTTCAGGTGTTGTCATTTTTAGCACATCACTGCCATATTTGATGAGTAAGGTACTCAAAACGCGCATAAGGAAATGGATATGAAAAAACTGCAAGTCACAATCACCCTAGACATGGATATACCTGAGGACTGGGAGTTGCTTGAGCACCCTGATGGTGTTCCAGTATTAACTGTAGGCAATGGTAGGTATATGTACATGAGTTTTTTACCTATGTTTACCAAAGGGCTTGAGTCTGAGTCTGACTGGACTAGCGTATGTTCTGAGAAGTTTGCTTCTGAAGTGGTGGATATGGTTCAAGCTGAAGAAGTTGAGATGAAACTAGTGGTTAACTAAATCAGGTCTAACTATCAGTTTTAAATAGCGCTAAAATTCTGTAGGATTTTCTGTTTTTTGGTAAAAAGTAGCGTGTAAAAAGCAATGGCTTTTGTATAAGCGGCTTTTAAAGGTGAGTTTTGGTGGATTAATGCTTTATTGACTGTGCCAAAAAATAGAATTTTTGGCGTCCCCACCGGGATTCGAACCCGGGTCGCCTCCGTGAAAGGGAGGTGTCCTAGGCCTCTAGACGATGGGGACCTAAGAATTTCTTTACTAATTACAAGTGCAGTATTCTACTACAAAACTACGACAAAAACTAAGCTATTTTGGTGGAGGTAAGCGGGATCGAACCGCTGACCTCTTGCATGCCATGCAAGCGCTCTCCCAGCTGAGCTATACCCCCGAACCTACATCTTTCTCGCCATTCATTACCTGAGCTATCAGCGAGGCGCCATAATAAAGACGGGGGGCTGTATTGTCAATGACTTTCAGCCGAATTTACTTAAATTTAGCCACGAGTATTAGATTGGCTTTCAAACTGCATTAAATCTACTCTGGGTAGGGGTTGCCAACCTGCTTTACGATGCTCCGCAACCACATTAGTAAACACACCGCCGCGTACATAAAATTTAGAAGTCACACGCATAAACTTAGGCTCGGTCGCTGCAACTAGATCATCAAGAATGCGGTTGGTAACGGCTTCGTGGAAACAGCCTTCATCACGGAATGACCACATATATAGCTTTAGACTTTTTAGTTCTACGCATTTTTGATCTGGAATGTAATCCAGGTAAATCACTGCAAAATCTGGCTGCCCCGTTTTTGGGCATAAGCAAGTGAATTCTGGAATTTCCATGTGAATATGGAAATCACGAGCAGGATTAGGGTTTTCAAAGGTTTCTAGCGCCTTATTGGCTGGCGCAGTGGCTTTTCCGCCAAGAGATTGTGAAGACATTAGGGTATTTTCGTTAAAAAAAAGCTATTATACAATCTTATAAACCTTATAAAAATTCAGCTTTAATAAACACAGCTAATTTAACCTATTCAATTTGCGCCTCACTCATCTAAAACTAGCTGGTTTCAAGTCTTTTGTTGACCCAACTACCTTACATATACACGGCCAACGTGTAGGCGTAGTAGGACCGAATGGGTGCGGTAAGTCCAATGTAATGGAATCCGTCCGTTGGGTGTTGGGTGAGTCTTCTGCCAAAGAGATGCGTGGCGACAGCATGGATGCTGTAATCTTTAATGGCTCTGGTAATCGCAAGCCTATTTCACGTGCCAGCGTTGAGCTGATCTTTGACAACAGCTTGGGTGGCGCGGCAGGAGAATGGTCGCAATACGCTGAAATCTCAGTCAAGCGCGTCATTGAGCGAGATAAAGGCTCTACTTACTTTATTAATAATACGGTAGTGCGCCGTCGTGATGTGGCTGATCTATTCTTGGGTACAGGCTTGGGTGGTCGTGCTTATGCCATTATTGGCCAGAACACCATTAACCGTATTGTTGAAGCCAAGCCAGAAGAACTTCGCGTCTTTTTAGAAGAGGCTGCAGGCATTAGTAAATACAAAGAGCGTAGACGTGAAACTGAATTGCGTCTCCGGGACACTCGCGAAAATCTAACCCGTGTTGAAGATATCTTGCGCGAGCTTGATACCCAGATAGGGCGTTTACAGTCACAAGCTGTGGTAGCTGAGCATTACCATCGGCTCCATGACTCACTTAAGTTAACCAAGAGTCAAATATGGCTATTTAAAAAACGTGACGCCAGCAATGCTTGGGAAAGAGCACAACGTACGGTACAAAAGCTAGTTAATGAGCTTGAAGCACAAATGGCTAGTTTACGCAGTAGCGAGACTGCGCTGGAAGCCTCGCGCCAGCAACACATCAACAGCACTGAAGCCCTTAATCAAGCGCAGGCGCACTATTACGAAGCTAATGCAGAAGTATCTAACTTAGAAAATCAAGTTAAGAATAATAATGATGCGCGTGAACGCATGCAGTTACAACTTCAACAATTGGGTGCTCAGCTTGAAAAAACCCAACTGCAGCATACTGATGCTGCAGCCAAACTAGCGCTATCGCAGGCAGCAATGCAATCTGCGACTGATGATTACAACAGTGCAGAACTTGCACTTCAAAAGTCGCGAGATGCCTTGCCATTACAAGCGCAGCAGTACGAAGAAGCGCTTACCTCATTTAATCGCAGTCATTCATTATTGATAGAGGCAGAGCAAGGCTTACGCTTGGAGCAGACTAACGCGATTCATATTCAACATGCGATTGGCGAAACCCATGAGCAGTTGCAACGTTTGCAACAAAATCTAGCCGGATTGCAAGTCACTAATGATGAGGCTTGGATAGATAAGCAAACGCAATTAAGTGCGCTAGAGTTAGAAATTTCCGACTTAGAAAAACATTCGCTAGAAAGCATCCAAGAAGAGCAGGCAATCAGTGCGGCGTTAAAAGCAAGTCGAGACTTGCAGTCGTCCCATCAGCATGCGCTCAGTGCATTAGAAGCTGAACTCGCCTCTTTACTAAAAATCCAACAAGCCATGCGTAGTGGTAATAATGAAGCAACGCTAAGCGCTTGGCTTAAAAAGGCTGGCTTTGATGCTGACAAGCGTATTTGGCAGACGGTTAGTATTAAATATGGCTGGGAAACGGCGGTAGAGGCAATGTTAGGCGCAAGACTCAATGCCATCGCACATACTAAGTTTACACAGCAGCAAAGACCGCCAGGCGCATTAGTACTAGCCATCACAGAGGCCAATAGTCCTCTGGTAACATCGGCTTCAAAGGGTGCAAGTTCTGTAAATAAAGTGAGTTTGCATACGGTGTTTGAGCAAATCGAACCCCAGTGCCAAGCCGTGATGCAGGACTGGCTTGCGGCTGCCTACCTGCTTGAAGATGGCGTAAATCCAATCACTGCAAGCGCACAGCTCGCCTATGGTGAGAGCCTGGTTAATAAGCAGGGTGATATCTACACACGCCACAGCGTTACCTATTATGGTGCGCAATCCTTATTGCATGGTGTATTAGAGCGTCAAGCCCAATTGGAAGCCTTGCAACAACAACAACCATCGTTAGTCCAAAAGCTAGATCATGTAAAGCAACAGACCATACAGTTAGAACAGAACCTACAAAGTTCTCGCGCCTCCCAACAAACCCATGCCACGCAGTTAAAAGCCTTGTCTCAACAAGCACATCAATTTAATTTGGCGTTGCAGCAGATTAAACAGCAACAGGCGCACGTACTGCAACGGCAAAAGATGCTGCATGCGGATGTTGTATTGGCAAAAGCCAGGCAAGTCAAACTAAATTCTGAAAAATCTAATAAGGATGCTTCGCTTGCGCATATGCAGTCTAGCTTACCGCAGTTGCAAGCCGACAAACTGGCCGCGGAAAATAGTAAACAAGCATTGGAAATCACATTTAATGCGCACCGAAGTTCGTTGCAAGTCACGGAAAGCGAACATCAAGAGAAGAATTTTAATTTAAAATTAATCAATAACAATATCAATGAGTTAAATTCTAAAATTAATCAGTTGCTTGATGAGGAGCGCATGTTAAAAATGCGTATCAATGAAGCTGAAGTAACCTTGAATGCTACTAAGATGGAAACATTAAAGGTAAATTTAGAGGCTGCCTTAAATCAGAAGCAGCTGAACGAGCAGCGGTTACTAGAATGCCGCAATGCCATGTCAGAGTGCGAACAGCAACTGCAGCAACAAGAACGTACGCGTATGCAAAATGAACACTTGTTGCACCCGTTGCGGGACAAACTTGAGGCTAGTCGACTAAGCGAACAAGAGTCACGTTTGTATTTTGAGCAATGCCAAGCAGAGTTAAACGCTTGTGGCGTTGACGAAGCGTTGCTATCCGAAAGCATTGTCGCGCTTAAGATAAGTGCCGGCAATGAAACTTTAAAAGTCACTGACTTAGAACTCAAAAGAACCCAGTTGGAAGAGGACATTGCTGAACTAGGAGCAGTAAACCTGGCCGCCATTGAAGAATTGGGCGTAGAAACGACACGTAAGGGTTATTTAGATAGCCAGTGTTTAGACTTGCGTGAAGCTAGTGACACGCTAGAGCAGGCGATTCGCAGAATAGACCGTGAAACCAGCAGTCGCTTACAGGCGACTTTTGACGAGGCTAATCGCCATTTTAATGATATATTTACCACGCTATTTGGCGGAGGTCAGGCTCGACTAGAGCTATTAGGTGAGGAGATTTTAGATACCGGGATGCAGGTTTTTGCCCAACCACCAGGCAAGAAAAATAGCACGATTCATCTGCTATCAGGTGGTGAAAAAGCCTTGACGGCACTTGCCTTAGTATTCGCCTTGTTTAGATTAAATCCAGCGCCGTTTTGCTTGATGGATGAAGTGGATGCACCACTAGATGACAGCAACACTGAGCGTTTTTGTGCACTCGTGAAAAAAATGTCTGAAAAAACACAGTTTTTATATGTAAGTCATAATAAAATTACGATGGAAATGGCGCAACAATTGATCGGTGTTACTATGCAAGAATCCGGGGTTTCACGTATCGTTGATGTCGATATGGAAGCCGCTATACGAATGGCTGAGGAGGTCACCACCTAGTTGGTGATCTGATATAAAAACATGGTTGAAAGCTTAGCGGGAATGAGTGATTTACAAACAATATTAATGGTCATTGGTGCACTGATTATAGTGGCCGTGATTGTCATCAATTGGTGGCAGGAAAAAAAATTTCATCAACAGGCGCAAGCCGAATTTTCAACTGCACATGCCGATGTCTTGCTAGAGAACGGCAAGCCGGAAGAGCCTAAGTTCGATTTCTCTAAGCGCTATGATGAAAAGGTCGATCCGACCATGGATCGTTTTGAAGAAACCGCACTGACAATGGACGTCATTGAACCAACCTTTAAAGCAGCGCCTGCTGAACCTTTAGACTTACAACCTGAAAATACGGAACATTTAACCCAGACACCACAGGTTGAAGATGAGCAATCGTCATTCGCGGACCAATCTTATGAAGTAGAAGAGTCGCCTGCTGAAGCTAAACCAGTGCAGCACGATGATATCAAAGCCATATTTGATGAAGTGTTCAATAATCCAGGTAAAACCATCGCTAGCTACCAACAATCTAGAGCTGGTCAGTACGATAGCGAAGAAGAGGCCATTGAAGAAATTTCAGCAGCCGATACCACATTCAAACTACCGGCCATGCTAGACGCCAATATTGATGTAACCGCCATCTTGCATTTAAATGCTCCAACGCCTGTCAGTGCAATCGGCCAAACATTCTCTGTATTGCAAGCCGGTTATGACAAACCCGTTTTTATCAACGTTTTGGGTCCTAATCAGCACTGGACTTTACTCAATGATGCAACCCTAGACTTACCTGTTAGCGCGGTGGCTTGTAGCTTGCAGTTGGCCGATCGAGCGGGGGCATTGTCGGCACAAGATTTCCAGCGCTTTGAATCAGCGATTGCTAGCGTCAATACGCCTTTAAATGCCAGTCTTGAGTGGCATGGTGCAGAGGATGTATTAGGAAATGCTGAGGCATTAGATGCTTTCTGTATTGAAGTGGATCAATCCATCGGCTTTCATCTCGGTCAAGCTGAAAATGGTGCTTTTACCGGCACAAAGCTAAGAGGCTTAGCTGAGGCGCAAGGCCTGACATTAAGTGTTGATGGTAGCTTTAAATATTTTAGCGCGGCTCAAGAGCCCTCTGAGCATGCGCAACCAGCATTTATCATGACCAATCGTGAAGATCATCCTTTTAACATTGAAATGTTAAGAAGCTCTGTCGTTAAAGGCGTTAGCTTTCAGTTGGAAATACCGCGTGTAAAACAGTGTGGAGAGGAATTCTCACATATGGTTCAGGTCGCTAGACGTATGGAACTTGGGTTAAATGCGGCCATGGTAGATGACAACAATAAATTGTTGGGCGATGCGCAAATTGATAAAATCCGCCAGCACCTTAAAGTAATTGATGCCGCAATGCGAAATCGTGGTATCGAGCCAGGTTCAGATAGCGCACTCAGGTTATTTTCTTAAATGCCGATTGAGGTAGAACAACGCATCCTAGCGTTGCGTAAGTTGATCGCACGCTATGACTATGAATATTACGTGCTGGATACACCTACGGTACCTGATAGCGAGTACGACACAGTCTATCGCGAGCTACAAGCCATAGAGAACCAATACCCCGATCTTATTACCCCAGATTCCCCTACACAACGAGTGAGTGGCACTGCGACCAATGCTTTTAATGGCATTACACATAGACAAGCCATGCTGTCGCTCAATAACGTATTTGAAGATGCTGAATTAGAAGCGTTTGATAAGCGTGTCCGTGAAGCACTAGGTCAAGCAGAAGTGGAGTATGCAGTAGAACCTAAGTTTGATGGCCTGGCGATTACATTGACCTACGAGCACGGGCTGTTCACACAGGGGGCGACTCGTGGTGATGGCTATAGCGGAGAAGACGTTACGCATAATTTGCGCACCTTGCGTAGCATCCCGATGCGTTTAAATTGCACAAGCCCACCGCCTTTGCTAGAAGTGCGTGGCGAAGTCTTAATGATGAAGCGCGATTTTGAGAAGCTCAATCAAGCGCAATTAGCCAAAGGTGACAAGCTCTTTGCCAATCCCCGTAATGCCGCTGCAGGGAGTCTTAGGCAGCTAGATGCCAAAATTACCGCAACACGCCCCTTGTCATTTTTTAGTTATGGCATAGGCGCTTCCGAAGGATTGCCAACAATCTCTAGCCATAGCATGGCGATGGATTACTTGGCCAGCCTCCAATTTCCAGTTAGTGATGTCCGTGATGTAGTCAAAGGTCTCTATGGTCTAAAAAACTATTACCATCAAATTGGACTCGCACGTGAAAAGCTCCCCTTTGATATCGATGGTGTGGTCTATAAAGTCAATGCTTTTAACCAGCAAAATGAATTAGGTTTTGTTTCACGTGCGCCTCGCTGGGCAATTGCTCACAAGTTTCCAGCACAAGAAGCGTTGACGGTGGTTGACGATATTACAGTTCAGGTAGGGCGCACTGGCGCCATTACCCCAGTGGCACGTTTGCAGCCCGTATTTGTAGGCGGAGTGACCGTTACCAACGCTACCTTACACAACGAAGACGAAGTGCGACGTAAAGACGTGCATGTCGGCGATACCGTCAGCGTCCGTAGGGCAGGGGATGTAATTCCTGAAGTAGTTGGTGTGTTACTAGAACGCCGCCCATCTAACGCGCGCCGCTTTGAAATGCCTACAGTTTGCCCAGAGTGCGGCTCACATATTTTAAAGCAGGAAGATGAAGCTATTGCACGGTGCACTGGTGGCCTATTTTGCCCAGCGCAACGCAAGCAGGCGATTTCGCATTTTGCTTCTCGGCGCGCCATGGACATTGAAGGTTTAGGCGAAAAGCTAGTGGATCAGTTAGTTGAAGCCAACTTGGTGCATACGTTGGCAGATATATATAAGCTGGATCTTGCAACCTTAAGCCAGCTAGAGCGCATGGCGCAAAGGTCTGCACAGAATCTACTGGATAACTTGGCGCATAGTAAGACTACTACGCTAGCACGGTTTATTTACGCGCTAGGGATGCGCAATGTGGGTGAAGCCACAGCAAAGGATCTCGCGAAGCATTTTGGTGGTCTATCGGCGCTAATGCTGGCTGGCATAGAAGAATTGCACACAGTAAATGACGTAGGTCCTGTGGTGGCTGAATCAATCATTAACTTCTTTTCAGAGCCTCATAATCAAAGTGTGATTGCAGAATTGATTCACGCTGGCATTCATTGGCCTGAAACAGATGGAAAGCAAGCCCCAATCGGCCATCTCGTTGGTAAAACGTTTGTGCTTACAGGAACTTTGCCAAACCTATCGCGCGATGATGCAAAAGAGTTAATAGAGGCGGCTGGCGGCAAGGTCAGTGGCAGTGTGTCCAAAAAAACGGACTTTGTGGTGGCCGGGAGTGATGCAGGTAGTAAACTAGACAAAGCGCAGGAGCTTAGTTTAACTATATTAGATGAAAATGGCTTGCGGGCACTATTAAACTAGATCTATGTCATAACGATGGTGCACGACCATCTATATTTAAATAAATACCAACCAGAACAAACGATTGAGATTAAGAATGAAATTCAATATTACTTTAGCTTTGCTTTTTAGTGCATTGTTTATTAACAATGTTTATGCAGATAATGTCAATGAAAAAACCTGTGATCAAGCCTTGGAACAAGGGGATGTAGTGGGTGCTTTGACTGCCGCCAATAAGGCCTTAAGTTTTAATAGTCGCGATAAAGACACCCTCATTTGTCAAGGTAGGGCCTTTAGTGCGCAAGGAGAGCTTAATAAGGCTTTAGCTGCATTTAGTACATCAGCCAAGCTAACCAAAGATCCTTTTGATCAAACGATTATTACGTTAGTAACCGGCCAGGCCTATAAGGCAGCCAAACAAAATGATGCCGCCATTGCTAACTTTGAGAAAAGTATTAATTTTGCAAAAGTAGCCAATAATCAGGCTTTTGTAAGAATCAATCAAAATGCGATAGGTGATATTTACTTTGAGAACAAGCAGTTTGATCAGGCACTTGCCCAGTATTTAGCTGGCAGTAAATTGGCTAATAATGACAATGAGCGTGGCGAGAGCTTTGAACGTGTCGCATTAACATATCACACACTGCAACAGCACGACAAGGCGCTTGAATACCAACTCAAAGCCTATCTAATGCATGAGCAAGTAGGCACATTAGATCAATTAGCCCACTCTAGCATTGAGTTAGGCCACTATTACACCATGGTAAAAAGTTATGTCAGTGCCGAAAGAACCCTTAATAAGATTGTTAAGTTAGCTAAAGAGCAGGGTGGTGCTTACTATGAAGCACAAGGAAGTTATATGCTTGCCAAGGTTAAAGTCGCTATTGGTGACATTCCTGCAGCAAAAGCACTAGTTGAGCACGCTAAATCAATCGCTAAAACTACTAACGACAAAGCTTTAGCTGAAGAGATTGAGCAAGAAACCCACGATTTATATTAAGTTGTTGATACTGATGTAACATTTTTGTCTGATTGCTGTCCAATGGTTTAATCTTATTTTTGTGTGAAAGCGATGGCCATGATTATTCAAACTAAATCTGACTTAGTGCCATCAGAAATTACACCACTAGAAGTATTTAAAAATCGTAGACAGTTTATACAGAAAATAGGATTAGGTTTATCGGTAGGGGGGATATCAACGATTGCTCCGCCGTTATTCGCTAACACAATCACCTCATCAAACACACCTAGCAGCGCCAATGGTGCAACCCGTAGCAAAGCTTTACAGTTCGCTAAAACCAGCTATGGTGCGGGTGAAAAGTTAAATACTTACAACGATATCATTACCTATAATAACTTTTACGAGTTTGGCACTAGTAAGAGCGAGCCAGCCATGAACTCTAAGTTATTTAAACCGTACCCATGGACATTAAGTATTGAAGGTGAAATCAAAAAGCCGAAAACCATCAGTATTGAAGATTTATACAAACTTGCCCCATTAGAAGAACGTATTTATCGCATGCGTTGCGTAGAGGGTTGGTCTATGGTCGTTCCATGGGTGGGGTTACCTTTAGCGCAGCTCATTAAATGGGCCGAGCCTACCAGCAATGCTAAATATATTGAGTTTATTTCGTTAGCAGATTCACAGCAGATGGATGGCATCAATTTACCCATCCTTGACTGGCCATATACCGAAGCATTAAGACTAGATGAAGCTATGCACCCACTCACCATCATGGCAGTTGGTCTTTATGGAGAGCAGTTACCTAACCAAAACGGTGCACCTATGCGCTTAGTGGTTCCATGGAAGTACGGCTTCAAGGGTGCTAAATCAATCGTCAAAATACGCTTTACTGAGAAAATGCCTCAGACCACCTGGATGAAGGCTGGCCCAAGTGAATATGGCTTTTATGCTAACGTTAATCCGTTAGTTGAACACCCGCGCTGGTCTCAGGCTACTGAAAAACGAATTGGATCTGGTTTATTTGGTGGTCGTATTAAAACGCAGATGTTTAATGGATATAGCGAGCAAGTAGGGCAGTTGTACTCTGGTTTAGATTTACGTAAAAACTTCTAATAGCTTTTATTGCTTTGGCTTGGTTGCTAGTGATACGTTGTCATTTTTAATAATAAGTTGAAAATCTACATAAATTGTAATAACATTGTGCTTATGGAGAAATTAATGAAAGCAACACTTAGAAAAATGGGTAACTCTCAGGGAGTTCTAATTCCAAAGGCAATTATTGCACAACTAGGGATAGGTGAAGACATGAATATGACGGTAGAAAATGACACCATCGTATTACGCAAAGCCGAAAAACCTCTGCGTGACGGTTGGCTAGATGCGAGCAAAAAAATATCTGCGGCAGGAGATGATGCTTTAGTGTGGCCTGAATTTAGCAATACCGAGGATGCTGAGTGGGTATGGTGAGGCGTGGCGATGTATGGTTGGCATCGCTAGATCCAACAGTAGGTAGTGAGATTCAGAAAACTCGCCCTTGCGTAATAGTGTCTCCAGCTGAAATGCACGATAGCTTACGCACGGTCATAGTTGCGCCAATGACTACAGGAAGCCATCCAGCGCCTTACAGAATACCAGTGACATTGAATAATAAGGATGGATTAATATTAATTGACCAAATCCGCACCCTGGACAAGGTTCGATTGGTAAAAAAAGTTGGCGAAGTTAATGCAAAGGTATTGACAGCTACTCTTACCATTTTACAAGAAGCATTTACTGATTAATCTTAAATCGTATTTAAGTTTGCTTTTATATGTATCAACCTCACACCCTTAAAGTTAACTTATATTGTCAAATTCAATAAAGAGGGCGCCTACTAAGAAGCAATTCGGGCTGTTTAAAGCCTTTGTCTTTTTATTGTGTTTAGTACCCTTCTTGCGCCTTTTTGTTCTGGCACTTCAAGATGATTTGTCTGCTAACCCAGTTGAGTTTGTAGAGCGTGCGACTGGCTTTTGGACGCTTTTCATCCTATTACTCACGCTTAGCCTTACCCCGTTTAGATTACTTACTGGCATTGTCTGGCCTATTCAATTGCGGCGCATGACAGGGCTTTTTATGTATTTTTACGCTTGCCTTCATATAACGACATATCTTTGGTTAGATCACAGCTTATTCTGGCCGGAAATTTCTCATGATATTTTGAAGCATCCTTATGTCTTGGTTGGGTTTGCTGCTTTTTTATTCACCACATCATTGGCGATTACTTCGAATAACTTCATGATCCGAAAGTTAGGACGTCGATGGAAGCAATTACATCGACTAGTCTATTTGATTGGGATTTTAGGTGTCGTGCATTTTTGGTGGTTGGTTAAGAAAGATATTCGCGTGCCTTTATTGTATGGCAGTATTTTATTGGCACTCTTAGCAATCCGAATTTACTTCAGTTACATTCGACGTAAGCGAATCGGCTAATTTGCTTATTGCTGCATTTCTGGCGCTGATTATTTTAATTAGTTGAGGGGTTAGCCTAGGGTATGTGATTATTTTGGCTATTCGCTAAAAGCAGTTATAGCAACAATGGTGTTTATATGGTAATTATAAATTTTACATAATATACATTATACGAAGTTAATACCTATTTAATAAGCCGAGGTTTAATTCGGCTTATGCCAGTTTGTTTATTCAGCGCGCAAATAAACAACCACTTCTATCAATTAACGATTGTTGAAAAAAGCAATATTCATCACTTTGTCATTCACAAAAGTAATTTCAGTTTCTTTGTACGTATGTTTAGGATCGTAGCGAACAATATTTTTGTAATACCACATTTCAACAGTCACACGTTTAGAACCTTTTTCTTCAACACCCGCTTGACCAAGAACTGTTGATGCGCCAGTAGGCTTTACTGACAACTCTTTTTTAAATGGAGCACCCAATTTCTCAGCAATCACTTTCTGAGTCTTGCCACTGAATTTATTTAAAAACTCATCTTCGGTATAGGTTGTAGCAGCTTGTACTGAAGTAACCGCAGACACCAACAAAGTTGCCATTGCTAAGCTAAGACATATTTTTTTAATACTTAATTGCATTTTATTAATCTCCTAAGGACTGCAATATTATCTCACTTTACGAAGGATTAGCATAACCAAACACAGGTTTAGCTAAACAAGGTCACTCACAATACTAAGTGGTGCTCACCTTAAGACCGTCATAGCCTACAAAGACGTTGTTAGGCAGTTGTTCCGATAAAGCGACGTATTCTAATTGGTGTGTCATATGAATCAAATAAGTGGATTTTGCTTTGATCAGACTGGCATATTCCAAGCTTTGTTCCAAATTGATATGCGTATAGTGTGTTGTTGGGCGTAAGCAATCTAGTAGTAAGACTTTAAGGCCTTGTAGCAACAAGAGTGAGCTCTCTGGAATTAAAGAGACATCTGTCAAATATGCGATATCGCCTACTCGATAGCCATATATATCACTGTTGCCATGCTTGAGGGGGATTGGAATTATGGTTTGCCCAAATAAATTAAATGGCCCATCTATGGCATTTGCTTTCAACACAGGCAGATCCCAAAAATTACTAGGTTCACGTAAGGTATAGCCAAACTTACCAGAAATATGCGCCACTGTTTCATGACTACCATAAAGCGGTATTTGGGCGCGTTGAATTTGACAAAATGCGCGTAAATCATCGATGCCGTGGATATGGTCAGCGTGCGTATGCGTGTAAAGAACCGCATCAAGGTGCGTCAACCCTGCCCTAAGTGACTGTAATCGCAAGTCTGGGCCAGTATCGATCAATATTACCTTGCCATTATCTAGCGTAATGACACTAGAGCAGCGCGTTCTGTTATTGCGAGTGTCCGTTGAGGTGCAGGTATCACAATGACATCCCAGCATAGGCGTACCCGCACTTGAACCAACACCTAACATTAATAGTTCCATCTAACCCTTTGAATTAAAATAAATAAATTATAATAATTAGCCTGATATTCCGCACTTAAGCATGAGCATGTTTAAACAATTGGAAGAAATTTTTAGTGGTAGTTCTCGCGACCTCTTCAAAACTAATGCCACGCAATTTGGCAATTTCCTCTGCAACATGTTTTACATAACTAGGCTGATTGGTTTTGCCTCGATAAGGGATAGGCGCTAGATAAGGTGAATCTGTTTCGATTAGCATTCTATTCAAAGGGACTTGCCGTGCAACTTCTTTAATGGCTACTGCGTTTTTAAAGGTCACAATCCCAGAAAATGAGATGTAAAATCCGAGCTCAATCGCTTCTAACGCAACCTCTAAGCTTTCGGTGAAGCAATGCATGACACCCCCTACTTTTTGAGCGTTCTCTTCACGCATTATACGTAGCGTATCCGCTGCCGCATTGCGTGTATGGATTATCAATGGTTTTCCACACTGGATTGCGGCTTGAATATGAGTACGAAAACGAGTGCGTTGCCATTCTAAATCACCTGTCAGCCTAAAGTAATCGAGTCCAGTTTCACCAATAGCCACTACTTTTTCATGATCTGCTAGGAGTAGTAAGCCTGCCACAGTAGGTTCTTCAATGTTTTCGTAGTCTGGGTGCACGCCGACTGATGCGAAGAAGTTAGCATTGGTCTCAGCCAAGGCAATCACTTGGGGAAAGTCAGGCAAAGTGACTGAAATGCACAATGCGTGCCCTACTTCATTGGCCTGCATCGATGCCTTAATCGCAGGCAAGTTGGCTAAAAGTTCAGGGAAATTCAAGTGGCAATGAGAGTCTACAAGCATGATATTTCTAAGTTGGATCCATTAATTAACGTTCATTCTTTATTTAGCGCCAAATGCTCGCGTGTACTCTAGCAGTAAGCTTTCCATTTGCAGTTCATGATTCAATGGATGCAAGGCAAGCTTGCGAAGTTCATTACATTTTTTTTGCAATACGAACAATCGGTCTAAGTTTACCTTTTCAGCCAACACTTTCAATACATCTGCTTGCGCTAGGTGATAACGATTATGTTGCCCCAATCGCATCGCTAGCAGGTCATATAGCCACTTTTGTAACGCAATGATGCCTGACTCTACTGAATTAGCAATTAAAGCAGGTGCTGCGATGTGTGGTTCTAGCTTATTTGCCATCGCTAATAATCGCCAAATTTCAGATAATTGATTAAACTGCGTCTGCTCAGTAAACACCTTAATAGGTGAGCCTTCTAAGTAGGCTAGTTGCTGCTTAGCATTAACTATGCCCTGCTCTTCCAACCAGGCCATAGCTTGCGCTTCATCAGGAATCGGCATATTAATTTTTTGGCAGCGACTGATAATCGTTGGCAACAACCGTTGAACTTGGTGGGCAACCAAGATAAAAACGACGCCATCAGCGGGCTCTTCTAACATTTTCAATAATGCATTCGCCGAAGCTAAATTCAATGCTTCAGCCGGATGTATTAATACGATGCGCAAACCGCCACTACGATGACTAGAAAGGCTTAGAAAGCTAGCAAGATCCCGAATCTGAGCCACTGAAATCTGTGTTTTCTTCTTAGTTTTTTTAGTAGAAACAGGTTCGTCTTCAGCTTCAATTTCTTGTTCTGGGCTTAGTAAACGAAAATCCGGATGACTGTCATCATTAAACCAATTGCAACTAGAGCAATGTCCGCAGGCAAATCCTTGCTCATTCTTATCTGCACATAACAGTGCCTGACTAAAATGACGTGCAAAATCATACTTTCCAATACCCGATCTTCCATGCAGAAGCAGTGCATGCGGCATGCGCTGTGCATCCTGATTAAGATGCTGCCAGACCTGAGTTTGCCAAGGGTAAAGTTTGTTTAAACTAGTCATTCTGATTCATCACCAATACTAAATAGTCGCAAGAATGGCTTCAACATTGGCAACTACCTCTGTTAAAGCAACGCTGGCATCGATGACTCTAAATCTTGTTGGATTTTCTTGAGCGCGCTGTAAATAAGCTTGCCTAATACGACTGAAAAAATCTGCATCCTCGCGCTCAAACTTATCAGGCACACGTGTTGCTGCTAGTCTTTGCATACTCACTTCAACTGGCACATCAAATAACAGGGTGATGTCAGGCTGCAATTCAGATTGAACCCATTGCTCCAAGATTTGAATTTTTGTAGCGAGCACGCCCTTAGCGCCACATTGGTAGGCATAGGTTGCATCCGTAAATCGATCTGATAGTACGTAGGCACCACGGGCTAGCGCTGGTCTAATCACTGCAGCAATATGTTCACGGCGCGCAGCAAACATTAATAACGTTTCGGTTTCAGCATGCATCGGTTCATGAAGTAAAAGTTCACGTAAACGTTCACCTAGTGCAGTACCACCTGGTTCACGAGTTGACACCACCTCGCACCCTCTAGCTTGTAAGATATTGATAATGTTTGGAATATGCGTGCTTTTCCCAGCGCCGTCCATCCCCTCTAATGTAATAAACTTTCCGCTCATAAGTTAATGTTTATTTCCTAATTGATAATGAACAACCGCGCGATTATGATCGTCAAGGTTGTTAGAAAAAGCGTGGCTACCATCGCCTTTTCCTACAAAATACAGCGCTTTAGTTTTAGCTGGATGTAATGCTGCTTCAATTGAAGCGATACCAGGCATAGCGATAGGCGTTGGCGGCAGACCGTCACGCGTATAAGTGTTGTAAGGGGTGTCGGCCATTAAATCTTTCTTACGAATATTGCCATCAAATTGCACGCCCATGCCATAAATAACTGTGGGATCAGTTTGTAGTCGCATGCCAATCCGCAAGCGATTGATAAATACGCCTGCAATCATTGGACGTTCGCTTGCCCTACCCGTTTCCTTTTCAACAATGGAAGCCATAATGAGCGCTTGGTAGCTGTTTTTATAAGGGAGATTTGCGTCGCGATTCTCCCATGCTTTAGCCAGTTTAGTCTGCATGGCTGTGTAGCTACGTTTTAATAAGACGGTGTCTTCAGTATTGCGATCGAAGTAATAGGTATCAGGAAAGAACAACCCTTCTGCCACTTTATATGGCGCGCCAATCTGCTTAAGTATTTCAGCTTCTGACATTGTGGTAATGGTTTGCTTGACCGCATCATTCACTTCTAGCTTAACAAGCATTTGAGTGAAAGTACGCCCCTCAATAAAGGTAACACCACCCTGCGTGGTTCTACCATGGTTAAGCGACAGTAGTAGTTGATAGGGCGTAATGTTTTTATTAAGCGTGTAATCACCAGCCTGTAAATAGGACTGCTTGTTTAATAGCTTCGCTAACAAGATAAAACGCCAAGGTTCTTTCAGCACACCCTGCGCAACCAACTGGCTAGCGATACTCCTTAGACCGCTCTTAGGCTGAATTACAATTTCCTGACTAGACGGTTGCAACCTAAGTGAAGAGATTGCGTAATAAGTTAACCCAGCGCCTAGTATTAAGGCCACAAAGGTCGTTAACAATAAGCGGCGTTTGATCTTTTTAAGCATAGGCAAGTGCAGCCCTGACGTTTTCGGCTAGATTAAGTTGTGGCCATACTTTCTGATTTAGGCTACGGACTTGAAAGGCGCCATAGAGGCTATTGCAAATCATCACTTCATCTGCTTGTAATAAGCGCTCCAATGAAAGTGTTAAGACCGATACCTCTAAATCTAACGTGTGTGCTAGCGCCATAATACGTTGCCGAGTAATCCCTACAACCCCACAACGGCTTAAATCTGGGGTGGTTAACTTTCTGCCAAATCGAGCAAAGATATTGCTCATGGTACATTCAATCACATTACCCTCTTGATCTTGTAAAACACCGTCAAATAGGCTTTCATCGCGCCACTCCATGCGAGCCATTACATTTTCAAGGCGATTTAAGTGTTTGATACCCGCGAGCTTAGGCTGATCTGCCAGACGTGTTTCGCATAGATGCAAGTCAACGCCAGTACTATAGTTTTTTGTAGCATAAACGCTAGCGGCTGACTTAATGACAACGCGCGTTGGCATCGTAATTGACGGAGGTGCGTAACCGCGCTCACCTTCACCTCGACTAATAATTACCTTAGCGATTTCTATGGTATCAATAGGGGCTTGGTTAATCGGGAATAACTGTTGTATATCCCCCATTAATAGCTCGGCACTAGGGCAAACGATGCCAATGACCGCACAATCAGCCACTAATTTCTGGTAGTGCTGCGGCCAACTTTCAGGCACGCCGTTACGGACAAGCATGGTGCGAAAAACGCCATCGCCATAGGCAAAGCCACGGTCTAGCGGGGAGATGACTTGGTTAAAATCACCGTTAATTAAATATGTATGAATAGATGCCATGAGCTTGAATTAAACCATAGCCTAAGGTAATAGACTAGTTGAAAAAACAAAGCCTGCGTATTGTGGTTGCGCAGGCTTTTCTGTTGCTATCGGCAACGTCGTATTTAGAGTATCGACTAGATTTTTTTAAATACTAGACTGCCGTTCGTGCCACCAAATCCAAAGTTATTCTTCAAGGCATATTCAATCTTCATATCACGCGCAGTGTTTGCGCAGAAGTCTAAATCACACTCAGGGTCTTGGTTGAAAATATTGATCGTCGGCGGTGATACTTGATTGTAGATAGAAAGAACAGTAAATACTGATTCTAAGCCACCCGCACCGCCTAATAGATGACCTGTCATTGATTTGGTCGAGTTCACGACTAACTTGCTTGCATGGTCACCAAAAGCGGCTTTAATCGCATTGGTTTCATTGGAGTCACCTAGTGGTGTTGATGTACCGTGGGCGTTGATAAATTCCACAGCATCCACATTAATCCCTGCATTTTGCATAGCATTACGCATCGAACGACGTGGTCCATCCATATTCGGGGCTGTCATGTGGTACGCATCAGCACTCATGCCATAGCCACTTAATTCAGCATAAATTTTAGCGCCACGTTTTTTAGCGTGTTCATATTCTTCTAACACCATGACCCCAGCGCCCTCACCTATCACAAAGCCGTCTCTATCCTTATCCCAAGGACGACTTGCCGTTGCTGGATCATCATTACGCGTTGATAGCGCCCGTGAAGAAGCAAATCCGCCTACGCTTAGGCGTGTAATTGCCGCTTCCGCTCCCCCTGCAATCATCACATCCGCATCACCGTATTCAATCATGCGTGAAGCATCACCAATTGAATGAGTCCCCGTCGTACAAGCTGTTACGATAGCTACATTAGGGCCTTTAAAGCCAAACATAATCGACAGATTACCTGAAATCATGTTGATGATAGTGCCGGGGATAAAGAACGGTGATATTTTACGGGGGCCTGAAGCTTGGTACAGAATGTCAGTATCTTCAATATTCTGCATGCCGCCAATGCCGGAACCGATGGAAACGCCAATACGTTCAGCATTTTCTTCAGTAGCGACAATGCCAGAGTCTTTTACCGCTTCAATCGCTGCAGCCAATCCGTATTGAATAAAAGCATCCATTCGTCGCGCGTCTTTAGCTGGAATGAAATCTTCAACATTAAAGTCTTTTACTTCACCTGCGATGGTGGTGGTAAAAGCGCTCGCATCAAACTTAGTAATTTGTGCAATGCCAGATCTTCCAGCAATAATATTGTCCCATGCAGTTTTAACTCCAATACCAACAGGAGAAACTACACCAAGGCCAGTCACGACGACTCTACGTTTATTCATAGGTTTAGACATAAGATTGTCTCTTATATAGGATTAAGAAACGAATGGTAAAAGC